>JACLAC010020051.1_pt1 | contig 18337 bp, 4 predicted proteins | sample 8027881 | NCBI WGS metagenome assembly JACLAC01 (sample SAMN15725517, study PRJNA655200) | protist metagenome | isolation source: fluorescence activated cell sorting (FACS) single amplified genomes of... | place: Spain: Blaines Bay Microbial Observatory, Mediterranean Sea | collected 2016-01-19 | reverse complement strand
TTAATTTTAATTACTATAAAACAATAGCCAATTTTTCTTATTTTTAAGAGTTCTTAAACGTTTAAAATACCTAGAAATGTAATTTTTTTATAGAGTACTCCGTAATGTTCAAAGGGGTTTGTAGGTCTTGAAGTCATACCCACCGCCGAAAGATGTAACAACCCTATCTTGAGAGAAATGAGAGAATTTTTTGCTGCCATGAACATTTGGCAAGTGACGCTTAACCGGCTCGATAATGCTAGGTTCCACCACAGACTTATTGAGTCTTGACTTGGTCAAACGCATAGAAGGCCCATTCGGAACAAATGTGTCATCGTATTCGCTTTTCCCTGTATCCAAAAATCCCAACGATGCATTGCTGCGAGCCTGTTGACGCATCATGGATGACACCGACCTTGATTTTGCCATTTGCCGCGACTTTTTTAATGGGTTGAAGGACTTCCGTACTATTCTTGCCTTCGGTTTATGGTCTGTATGACTGGACTTTATTGTACTTTGCGGTTTAAACGCCATGATGGTAAATTCTAACTTCGTGGAGGGCGCTTTTCGAATAAACGAGGAAATTTCAGGAGAGCCACTGACATCTGATTCCGATCGGTCGTCCGACTCATCTTCCGTTTTACTAGAAACCTTTCTCTTCGGTTTCAGCAGTTGCACCCTTGCTTTAGTTTTTGAGACCGGCAAGTGAGCGTCAAACGGATTCAGCCGCAATACTTGTTTGCACCGGGGACAATATGTTAGCAATCTATGGTCAGTGTAATACTCTCGGTCAATATTTCTATTATTGTATGCCCCCCGGGCCTTCTTCTGTAAAACATTGACTGCATGCGCAGGTACGGTACTCAAGTTGAATTCCAAATGACACCCGGGGCAAACTACGGACAGAAATTTGTCTGCGCATATGCGCTGTTGTTTCAGGCGTGAGGTGTACTGAGCCGTGACCATTGGTGGCGGGCGGCAAATGACATCAACTAATTCAAAAATATTTACTTTACCCCCATTGTCCCCGACACAAATTCGTGGGCACCCACCCATAGAGTACGTTGATCGCAAGCATGTAGGCAAGTCTTTTATTTTGTAAATCATGTCAGGGTACAGGTCGATGGAGGAAAACCGGACAGGTATCGATGACCACGCTACGTCCGCGCCGACGACACCATTGATTTTATCCAAAGTTGGAATAGTACGATATGCCGGGGAACGCCACACCCTAATTTCGCTGTCTTCTGAGATTGACACTATGGCAGTTCCTTCTGCCGTGAATGTCAAAGCATTGATTTTGCACCTCGAAGTTTTTGATGTGAGAGTGGCTACATGGTGATTATCATGCGCTCTTGTGACTCGAATGGTTCCGTCTACGCTGCTAGTAGCAAACACACCATTTGTTGATGCCCAAGCAACGTCCGTTATAATACCCTTGTGTCCATATATTATAGTGGCACCCGGTGCATGCTTCATACACTCCTTCATTGTATGGGCTGCAACGACCGATTCAGTAATTCCTTCAATCTTTCCCTTCTTCCATGCTTTCATTTCTCCTTCTGAAAACACGCCCTCATTTCTCTTTTTTACTTCTTTCTTTATATCATTTGGACTGGGTGTGTGATTGAAAACTTCCTCTACGTCCCATGAGACTACAACTTTAGAATCGTGGCGGGTGATAAAAAAAAACTCATCTGGGGAAATACTGAAGCTTTCTAAACTAGTTCCGACATGCATCGGCGAATTCAACGCCGCAATGCAATTTAATTTGGGTGCAGGCTTCTTCTGACTTTTGCTGGAGAATCCCCGAGAATCAACCCTCTTGACATTCGCGGTGTCCCAAATAAGGATTTCCATGGCACGCCCGACACTGAAGAGATGCTTTCCGTCGATGGAAAATTGTAGTTGCGTTATCATACTCCAGTGGCCTGAAAATATGGCTAGTAAACAACCGGTATTGTCTTGCATCCACCCGATACTGCCAGGAACAGTAGAGACCCCAAAACGCAGCAAATGCTTGGTTTCATTGGTAATGTATGAGCTGATGTGTGGGGGAGACACCCCCCCTGACATTGCCATGCAAATCGAATCCGGTGACAAAGCCCATGCCCCTATTGTCTGTACGCCCATATCGACAGTGTGGGCCACAGAATTCAAAGAGGGGGCAGCTTCTTTTGCCCCCCGCGCTACGATTGGATTAGCCTCCGGAGGCACAGGATAAACCAGCACCGAACCATCATTGACAGCAAGCACTCGTTTGCAATCCTTCGCAAATTTGGCAGGTGCGCGCAATGTAGCCGTCCCACGTCGGAGCTGGGTGCAAAGTTGGCCGGTTTCAGCATCTAATAACTCGATAGCACCATCGTTTCGTGTAACTAGAATTGAACTGGATACACTCGATGGGTGCAAAACAGTAGCCAGAGAAGGTGCAAATTCAAGGTGCTGAGAGTCAATTCCAACAACCATCGCCCCGTACCCACGAGCACTGCTCGCAATTACGTCAGCATATTTTTGATCGAGCGGAGTCAAAGGAGTTGGGTTCCACAGTTTAATGTGGCCATCATCTTCGCCCGATACCAACGTATCACCATCATCAGAAAATGCACATGCTGTTACAGAAGTCATGTGCCCGCACAAAATTCCACTGCCAACAGTCTTCCCACTATTTCTGTCAAAAACATGTATATCACCGTTCATTGTTGCATGGACAACGCGGTTTTGAGATACAGCGCACGCGGTAACAATGTCCCCCCTGTTCTCTTCGAGTATAGTAGGGTCACTACTAGCCTCGGATTCGCCCCTCAACGAAACATATACAACTTTGATGCCTGCTGCAGAATCGCGTAAAACCACTAGTGCGGATGATTCAAGATTCGTAAGGGTCAAATTAGACGTACCCATTGCAGGGTTTCCCGGCGAAACATTTATTTGCAAAGGCTCGCATACCTTACGCAAGAGTTCATCACAGTTATCGGCATCCCATATTCGGAAGGTTTTGTCCTCTATTGATCCTGTCAAGACTTTATCCTCAATAATCGCGCAGCAGGATATAGCTCCGTGATGAGCTTTCCATTGTTTTTCGAAAACCATCCCTGTATTGGTCACCTGAACCAGTACAACATCCCCATTTGTGCGCCCATAGCATATTTGCGAGCCGTCCAAGGACCAGCAAAATATCGATATTCCAGCACTTGAATTAACAATTGATGGTTCGAACGGATCCGCAAATGTGTATTTTAGTTGTGATCCAACCACATCCCAGTATTTTAAAGTGCCGTCCATGGACGAAGACACTAGCGTTTTCATATCAGTGGGACAAAAATTGCAGCATGTAACCTCCGCATCATGGCTTGTAAACGTGTTGATGCATTCCCCATCTTGGTTCCATACCCTTACTGTGCAGTCATCTGAGGCCGAAGCAATCAAAGAATGTACAGCCACTTGGTCCGATTTCGGGGCGAACGAAAGCGAATTGATTTTTGCACTATGGCCAATTAAAGACTTTTTGCACGGATCAGGGGCTGTTTCTTTGTTTACCCATCTAATCCATCGTCTGAACCCAGCCATAAGCTTCTTTTCAGAAACATTAGCATCAACGTCCAAAAATTTTAGCTGTTTCGCCAGATTGGTGTCTTTTAATACAGCATGAACTTCCTCTTGGGGGGGATACTTCGTTATCCTTCTCTGGGGCTTTTTCTTCGGTATCACTCGAACTATCCTCTTCCGTCACTTTTTGACTACTTTCGTGCTCAGAGGTTTTTTTACCCCCATCGATTAATGCTTGCACTGTCTCACTCTGTACAGCCTTGGGAGGTTCGTTCAAATGCGGAGACAGCGTTGTAAACAAAACTGCATTTTGAACCCAGCATGCCGCCCGGTCGCTTGAGTCGCTCCATAACCGAAGAGCAGCGTCCCCGGCCGCAGATTGATTGGGCATATTTGCGGCGCATTGGAAGATATGGTACGGTTGAATCGCCAGCCAATGGGCATAATTGTCCAAAAACGAAATGAATTCTCGTAATCGTTGAATGTCTTCGTTATTAACAGAGTGAATTTTAACCTTTTTCTGTTTTTTCCCCGCAAACAAAAAGTTCTTCAACCCGGCCCAACCCCTCTGATTGGCCCGACCCCACAGCAGGATTCGCTTCGATTCTTTAATCAGGTAGACAACTTCGTAGGTAAGGTTTGCCGTACAGCAAGCGGCCAAATAATGCAGATCAGTCATTATATCAACGAGGTAATTATAGCTTTTTGAACGAAGTAGATGAAATGGCAGGCAAAGGAGCCCTCGTTGATGGCATCTAGTAGATCGTCGCCATATATTGCTTTCACTCTCTCTTTCTGCCATGCTTAAAACGTCCTCTACCTTGCCATCGCCCCCTTGCGCCTGCATAATTGCTTTGTTGATGGCATCTTCAGTATTTTCTCTTGCAAACTGTGTGTTGAAACATTTTCTTCGAAAGAATCTAGCTAAACGCTTGTGCAATTCTGAGTATGACACAGATGCCAACGTATTTACAGGGGCCTCATCATTTTTTTCTTGCGCCCATTTGAAATATCGACGATGCACAGCAGCACGAACAGCTGCACAAGAGAGCGAAAACTTATTATCTATCAAACCTATTGAGCCTTGTGGTACAAAGTGCGGCGTCAAAAAGGGTCCTAGCTTAAACATGATCGGAAGCAATGTAGCCACCGATAATTTAGCAAACTCTAAAAGCTCATTTCTGTACATACCCCCATAAGAGCATTCTATGACAGCCGCAATTTTTCGTGTTATTTCTGGCCCGTGTAAATTTTCTATGTCGCGAAGGAGAACTTCGCAAAGTTCAGCGTGATGTTTGGGAATACCCGCTACTCGATTGACTGTACTCCATGATTGTTGCAGCACATATATGGCATGCTGAATAAATCGAGGCAAAACCATCCCTGGGTGTTGCAGTAGTTCGTTTTGCGTCTTTTCAGAGCATTCGCTACCGTATGCCTCAATCGCTTGAGCACATTCCTCTGGATTAAGCGACCCTAAAGCAAAACACTTTACCACTCGCCCTTGGCCTAAACACCTGTTTTTCATTGTGCTTATGTGGCCGTTCATGAGATCTGTGCGGCCAGCCTCTGTCCGCAGGGTCAAAACTAAGCGCAACTGAGAAAGCCAATGCATTGGTTCTTCTCCGATAACGGTCGGTCTCCAATCAGGTAGCCAATCTAGCTCCATAAAAGGGCCTTTCCCTTCTACAAGACTTTCGATACCATCTATAAACAACACTATATGAGTATTTTTCTTGTGTGAAGCCTCGCAAGCCAAACGCAGGGAACGAATGAACATATGCTTCGCAACATCGTAGGAAGGTATATCTGTAAACAGGAGTTTTGAGGGATCAAAAGTTTCTCCGTTCAAATTGCTTGCAATTTTTTGAAGCTGAAACACAAGCGAAAACAGCATGTGATTGATGTTCGCCGACATAGGACTTGCTTGAATCATGTGGTACAAGCACGTTGGGGCGTTTGCACTGGATCTCACCTTCTTTACAACTCGGGATACGAATGCCGATTTTCCAGCACCATTCTCTCCTGTGACTAGGCATACCCCCATTTCGTTCTTTGGGGTAGATGTTGCATATTTTAAGACACCAGCGGTTTGTTCCTTATATGCCTCTTTGCTCCATAACTGCCTTCGAAAATGTTCTTGATGTTGAAGCACTCGATCTACTAAAGCCGAGGGAGACGGTGGGGAAGGCTCAGGATACATTATCCTGATTGCCCCAACAAGGTCTCTTGCCACTGCGGTGCAAAACGTTTCAAGTTTCTTAATTTTTGGCCCGGACTTACTCGCAGTGTCAAACGCGCAGGGAAAGTTTTGGTACAATTGAATTCTGTTATTAGAGTTTGCTGACGCTTCTTCAATCTTGGACTTGAAAAGGTTAAAATACTTCTGTTTTTCGGCATGCTTTTTGAACAACAACTGTCCTGCAACTTTCGAGTACGAACCAAAAATGTATTTCTTCATATCTTGTACCGGTACTACACCCTCTGTATCTAAAAATCTGTTGTCTCGGCTGTAATAAAAATCAAAGCCTTTCTCTTGGCAAAAGGGTCTCCTGTCATAACCGCTGTTCATCGTTGCTCGGCGGATTTCTGCTTCTGTTACAGAGCATGCACCATCCTTTGTAATTTCTTGCAGCCAAGGGAATTTCTTAAGACTACTCTCGTCGACGAGTGTGGGTTCGTCAAAGCGGTTCCCTAAAACACCTACAACTATCGAGGCTTTGTCTATTTCGTCGAAGCAAACATCAACAGGAAGAATATTTGAATTCTTGAAGCGCATATCGGTAACATACAAAGCTAGACCTCTGTGCTTGCACCATTTTTCGACTCTCGGGAACACCACTTTGTGCAGGGCTTCTCTTTCGTCTTTTGTGTCAGTGAAGCTTCCAGCGACGTACACGTGCACGCAACGATCTTCCATGATGTTCACACTTTTGAAAATATCTAATTTTGAGATTGTTATCGGCTCCTGAACAACGTTCTGTCATTTCTTGCAAAGTTATACAACGCTCGATTGTCTAAATAGCATCGACTGTCAGGCTTCCAAAATAGAGCAAGAATGATCACTATTGAAGTCATCGTTCTATTATTGTGCATTATTATCAATAAAATTATTATTATTGGATGATGATGATGATGTATTATGTACATTATTATTATTATTTTTTTTGCTGACGGTGATGATCACCATACTGCAATATTAATACTGCAATACGAGGAAAGCGAAACAGACCATTTTTTATGCGGTGCATGCAGTCAAATCATCCTCATCATCAGGGTTTCTACATCCTGTATTATTACAGTATTACAATAGGTAACACAAACCCTAAACGGTAATAATAAAAGAGAAGTCAAAAACGGTTATCTGCGGAGAGGATTTTAATAGTGTTTTATTATACAGCTAATTACGACGCGTAATTATCGCACAATACAATGTACAATGGGTCCGTCCCCTTTCTGCTGTTAATTAGTTTAATCAGTCGTTCTAGTATAAGCTTATATAACAAAACCAAAACCATCATTCACAACTACGAAAACGTTATTTTTCCATAAGAAATGCTCTCCTGTTATTTTACCTGTGCGATTGACAGTGTTTATTGTATTGTCGTCTTGGGAACAACACCACCAGCGACAACTAGAAGAAGAAAATTGTGCAGAAAATTTCCTATTACTGTATTACGGATATAATTATTTTTTGATGAAGCTATTACAGCTACCGGTATTAATACCTGTACCTGGTACCTGGTACCGGTACTTTATTGTGATTATTATTATTAGTAAATAAAATAATAATAAAAATAATACACAGGCAGCAAAGCAAAGCAATCAACAAAGCAGCAAACATTGAATCCTCTTTTTTGTGGTTGTTACTGATGCTATTTATATGTATATAGGCTGCAACCAAAATAGAAAGCGACTCTAGTACCCGGTATGACAGTACGGCACCATTATTAGAACAAACCTCGTGCAGTTATTACTATTTTTTTCCAGACTCTGGAACTGATAATAATATCATCAGTTTCTTCCGAAACTCAAAAGTGAATAATATTTTTGAGACGTAAAACTAAAACACTCAAGCAGTGAGACGCACAGCTCACAAGGGTTCCACAATGACCCGAATCGTCCAACACGGTGGGATCTCTAGGAACGTGAAGGAATATCGAGCGGCTCATGCGGGTGTCAACATTTTTGAAAATAATAGAGGCGGATTTGTCCCCAACGCAGATCATAATGTGACGATGGGTCTTTCTCAAGCACGGAAGTACCTTGGATGTCGGACGCAAGCTTTAAAGGCAAGCCGTGGAAAGAAGCGCTCGGTTTCTTCTCCAAAATTGCTGAAAGGCGTAAGCTTAAAAAAGGATGTCTCCTCTCGTTTGACAGTCCCGCGCACAGTGACACTATCCGACATGCTGCCAGTCGTTGACCCCAACGTAAGAGTAGCCGTTCCTGCCGCAAAAAATAGAAATATCTACGAAAAAGAGGTTAAAGCAATGATGAAGGCTGCGCTGAAAAAGAAAAAGGCAGCGAAACGGAAATCGAAGCCAAATTTAATCGATGCTATTAAAGCTAACAGAAAGTTAGACCCTCGAAATCAAAGATGTAAGCAAAGCAATAGTGCTACCCTCCCAAAAAAAACGAAGAAGAACCCTGCCGTTGAGGCAGACATTCAAAAAGAAATAGAGCGAATAAAAGCTAGGAAAGCCGAAGAGAAAAATGCCTTAGTATTAGCAGCAAAAGCCAAACAAGAAAAAGCGAAACAAATGGAATACGAAAGAAAAGTAGCTGTTGAGAGAGTTGCAAATAGCAATGTAAGAAAAAGGCAGCCGAAAAAAAGGGGAAAGCAAAAGCCTAGTTTAAAGAATGTTACTAAAGCAATTACACCGCGATTTGGTCGTGCCCGAGAAAAGAAAAATAAGCGCAAAAAGGGGGATGGGCTAAGATCTCACGTTAAAGTTTACAGAGATATTGCTATAACCGATGCAGCGTCTGGCGGCGATCCTTACGAAGGGCAGCGCGCCCAAGTTTGCCTTGCAACACCAAAGCCGTGTGCAGGGTTTAAGTTGGTGTGGATGTGGTAAGATTAGTTAAAATTTACTTACGTTTAGCGTAAGAGTTAAAATGTGAGAGGGTATTGGAATTTTTTATTACGTAAAGGCATAGAGGACGTTCACTTTCACACTCAACTGTCGCTACTATCACTGCTGCTACTATCGCTGTCACTGATATCGCTTTCACTGCTGCTGTCTTCGCTACTCGTATCCTCATCAGCAACTGGCTCGGGGGGTGGACCTAGCATTTGCTGTTGGAGTTCATGAAGCTCCAGTTCACGCCGACTTGGTTTGCCTTTTCTTAATTTAATGATAATCATGTGAACAAATTCTTTCGGCTTCTCGCTATCTACATTATTTACGCTGTAACCGGTTACTTTTGCTTCAATCATGCCCCCCTCTGTTGCCTTTTTCCCAAGTTCTTTTTGCGAGACCCATACTTTGACCTTTTGATTTTTGGGGTATCCCGCTTTCGTAAAGTTTTGTTTCGACGCTTTTAAAGCAATTTGTTTTGCGTCGAATATTTCTTTATGGTATTTCTTGAAGTCCATAGGGTTTAGAATGGGCTTGGAAAGCTGCCCAGAATTCGTTATTTTTATAACTTTTGTCGTGATTCCGTTTTCTGTGCCATAACCTTCAAGTTTTCGTAAAATCTTCATACCAGATACAATTTCCCCAAATACAACATGTTTTTTGTCAAGCCAACTAGTTTCTGCAAGGGTAATAATGAACTGCGAACCGTTTGTATTTGGACCTTTGTTAGCCATTGACAGGACGCCACGGCGAGAGTGTCCGAGTTCAAAATTTTCGTCATCAAAAATTTCCCCATATATGGAGGCCCCCCCAACGCCATTGCCCTCCACAAAGTCACCACCTTGGCAATAAAAACCGGGTATTACCGTGTGTAGATAGGTATTCTTGTAGTGGAGGACTTTGCCCCTAGCCCCTAAGCCTTTTTCACCTGTACATAACGCTCGAAAATTTTCACAAGTTTTGGGAACTATATTTTGCAAGAGTTTAATCTTTATTCTGCCCTCATGCTTCCCATCGACACTGATGTCCAAGAAACACCTTGGGTTTTTGTCGTGCGGAGCCCAGAAAGCGTTTGCATCGCTGTCTTCCAGTTCTATGCGTTTTTGTGCCTCTGTCCGTGTGTCTTTGACGGTTTCTGTTTTCCGTTTGCGCTTCCTGAAGAAGAACATGTTTTCTAAATGGATACTCCCAAATTTCTTTACAAACCGGTTGTGTTCAATCGGATGAACATTGTGTTCAAAGAAAACTGCTGACGAAAATACTTACATGAAATTAAGAGGAAAAGTCTGTTATCGTTACCTTGGAAAGAAGAAGTTGTTTGAATAATTTTGTCGTTGTTGTTGTTTGTTGTTGTTTATTAAAAATTATTATTATAGAGAGTCGTCTAATAATATAATAATAATAATAATAGTAGACGACTAAATAATAATAATAATAATACTAACTAAATACATCATTACAAAAAAAAAAAGTAGTGAAGTATAACTTAACTACAGTGTATTATAATTATTTTTTCCAGGGGGACGACGGGTAAATAACGGCTGTGGTTTTTTTTCGGCGCCTTATTTTATTATTACTACGAGTCGTATTTGCTGAACCCATATTACCGTACGTACCGTAATATTTATACCTGTACCTGGTATAATACCAGCTGTACGAACCCTGGTACAGGTATTAATATTAATACTTTACCGGTATTGTTGGTTGCTGCCATTACGTGTTGTGTATGTTGCCTCGAATAATAATGAAATACAAATAATTATAGACACTATACAGAAAAGGCAGCAAGGCAACTCGTCAACAAGAGACATCATCGTCGCCCTCGCCAACTTTAACTTTGGCGCTTGCAAGTTCTAGTATTCGGCAGTCGAGAAGTACCGTTTTGTCCAAAAAAACCCCGTCTGCAAGGTTCTTTTCGATATCACCATTATCTTCAAATATGTTAGGCAAAGAATGCAAACTGCTGTGGTATTGCTTTACTGCCCCTATGCATTGTAAATATGCAACAACGAGCTCAGAACAAAAGTAGCCTTTCTTCTTTTCGGCTTCGAATATTTTATCAGAAGAAGCAGTGTTTTCCCCATTTCCTGATTTTTGCACAGCATCGGCAGAACTATCGGCCTCGCGATTACCTGAAAAAAAATACGAGGAAAGCCCAAACGAGTAAGGCTTTCCTTTCACGGTTTTAACGAATTTTATCCCCTGTACATCAATGTCATCATTGCGACTTCGCTTCACGCGAAACCCAGGACCCAACCTACGAATTCCAATGTAATCAACAAAACCGGCAAGGTAGTAACCCCGAAGTCGACCAACGAGGGGGTATGAATTGACACCTTCTCCAGTAGATTCAAGTATTTTAAAACCACCAAACAATGAGTCCCGCACAACCACTCCTACATGGTCCCATTCGCTTTTTATGGCCATTCGAGTCAAGCCACTCTTGACGTCGCTGCACTTGAACAAAATAAGGTCCCCTACATCAACGTATTGTGTTAACCTCGAAACATGAATGACATTCCGGTCCATGTCATTATTTCGCGAAGAGTTGATCGCACCCAAAAACTCCAACAGCTGCACGGAACCCGAAGCCCAAGGATGGCGTAACAACGAAAACACATAATTTTGAAAAACATCCTTGGAAATTATAGCCATTCCTAGCGTGGGTAAGGGGGCTTGAGCACGACGAATGTCAACCGAGAGAGTGCTGTACTGCTTCTTCAGTAACTTCTCGAGACGATAAAAATGATTTGAGGAGTACTCTATGCTCCAAACAATCGGGCCGTGCCACACCCGTATGTGGTGCCGTACGCACTGCTTCTGAAAGACATCAACGGTGTTTATTTCTTTTACAACACAGTTCAAGCCTCCATGGGGTAATTTATTTATGTGACACAAGTGCATGATGAAAGTAGAGCTGGATGCTGATTGAATTTTGGAGTCATACACTGCCCGAAGATCAACATCTTCGTCAAACATCCATAGCTTTCCGTCCACTTGGAATTTTGAATCAGCATCAGGTTCCAATTTAAACAGATACGCATCTTCGCCACACGATAAGATGGTGTGAAAAGGGCCACTTGTCCCCGGAATTTCGTCTTCTAGGTCTATATTCAACAATGGGTTTATCACATTCGTTACAATGTAATGGCGATCATTTGCATAGGCGCTGTTTTCGTCCAGTGCGACTATTTTTGCCCACAGTTTAGACTTTAGTTCGCTTAATTTGATTTTGTTATCTCTCTTCTTAATTTCAATTTTCACAATTCCCGCATCATCAGGCAGGCGTACCTCCACAATGACCGGAAGCGCCGAATCAAAACTGACACTTTTCTTTTCGCCCTGTGTTGAAGTTGTAGACGAAATCCCATAAACAGCGCTTGTGCGGGCTGATATTAGCCCTTCATCAAAAGATTCTACCACAGTACCCGTAGCGGTAACTTTGAAAGATTTGCATTTTTTTGCCAGTGAACGGGAAGACCGTATCTTCTGCTCCCATCTTGTCATATCACTGTCGCACCCCGTAAAAAATTTCCATGTCTTTCCCTTCTTCCCTTTGCGACCAGGTAACTGAATTTCTATTTTATTCCTTTCGTAGTTTGAACTGGGAAAACTGTGCAAGTAAAAAAACGCTATGCTCACACTTTCTGCTAAAAACAACTGAGAGGCCTTACCGTTAATGTTTTCTACCTTGTTTTCGACCGTGTTTGAGGAAGTGGGTGTAGTACCGGTACAAGATATGAAGAAATACATTTTTGGTTCGTACTCGAAAGTTGCAGGACAGTTGTTGTTCAAAAAGCATGCCGAAAAACAGAAGTATTTTAACCTTTTCAAGTCCAAGATTGAAGAAGCGTCAGCAAACTCTAATAACAGAATTCAATTGTACCAAAACTTTCCCTGCGCGTTTGACACTGCGAGTAAGTCCGGGCCAAAAATTAAGAAACTTGAAACGTTTTGCACCGCAGTGGCAAGAGACCTTGTTGGGGCAATCAGGATAATGTATCCTGAGCCTTCCCCACCGTCTCCCTCGGCTTTAGTAGATCGAGTGCTTCAACATCAAGAACATTTTCGAAGGCAGTTATGGAGCAAAGAGGCATATAAGGAACAAACCGCTGGTGTCTTAAAATATGCAACATCTACCCCAAAGAACGAAATGGGGGTATGCCTAGTCACAGGAGAGAATGGTGCTGGAAAATCGGCATTCGTATCCCGAGTTGTAAAGAAGGTGAGATCCAGTGCAAACGCCCCAACGTGCTTGTACCACATGATTCAAGCAAGTCCTATGTCGGCGAACATCAATCACATGCTGTTTTCGCTTGTGTTTCAGCTTCAAAAAATTGCAAGCAATTTGAACGGAGAAACTTTTGATCCCTCAAAACTCCTGTTTACAGATATACCTTCCTACGATGTTGCGAAGCATATGTTCATTCGTTCCCTGCGTTTGGCTTGCGAGGCTTCACACAAGAAAAATACTCATATAGTGTTGTTTATAGATGGTATCGAAAGTCTTGTAGAAGGGAAAGGCCCTTTTATGGAGCTAGATTGGCTACCTGATTGGAGACCGACCGTTATCGGAGAAGAACCAATGCATTGGCTTTCTCAGTTGCGCTTAGTTTTGACCCTGCGGACAGAGGCTGGCCGCACAGATCTCATGAACGGCCACATAAGCACAATGAAAAACAGGTGTTTAGGCCAAGGGCGAGTGGTAAAGTGTTTTGCTTTAGGGTCGCTTAATCCAGAGGAATGTGCTCAAGCGATTGAGGCATACGGTAGCGAATGCTCTGAAAAGACGCAAAACGAACTACTGCAACACCCAGGGATGGTTTTGCCTCGATTTATTCAGCATGCCATATATGTGCTGCAACAATCATGGAGTACAGTCAATCGAGTAGCGGGTATTCCCAAACATCACGCTGAACTTTGCGAAGTTCTCCTTCGCGACATAGAAAATTTACACGGGCCAGAAATAACACGAAAAATTGCGGCTGTCATAGAATGCTCTTATGGGGGTATGTACAGAAATGAGCTTTTAGAGTTTGCTAAATTATCGGTGGCTACATTGCTTCCGATCATGTTTAAGCTAGGACCCTTTTTGACGCCGCACTTTGTACCACAAGGCTCAATAGGTTTGATAGATAATAAGTTTTCGCTCTCTTGTGCAGCTGTTCGTGCTGCTGTGCATCGTCGATATTTCAAATGGGCGCAAGAAAAAAATGATGAGGCCCCTGTAAATACGTTGGCATCTGTGTCATACTCAGAATTGCACAAGCGTTTAGCTAGATTCTTTCGAAGAAAATGTTTCAACACACAGTTTGCAAGAGAAAATACTGAAGATGCCATCAACAAAGCAATTATGCAGGCGCAAGGGGGCGATGGCAAGGTAGAGGACGTTTTAAGCATGGCAGAAAGAGAGAGTGAAAGCAATATATGGCGACGATCTACTAGATGCCATCAACGAGGGCTCCTTTGCCTGCCATTTCATCTACTTCGTTCAAAAAGCTATAATTACCTCGTTGATATAATGACTGATCTGCATTATTTGGCCGCTTGCTGTACGGCAAACCTTACCTACGAAGTTGTCTACCTGATTAAAGAATCGAAGCGAATCCTGCTGTGGGGTCGGGCCAATCAGAGGGGTTGGGCCGGGTTGAAGAACTTTTTGTTTGCGGGGAAAAAACAGAAAAAGGTTAAAATTCACTCTGTTAATAACGAAGACATTCAACGATTACGAGAATTCATTTCGTTTTTGGACAATTATGCCCATTGGCTGGCGATTCAACCGTACCATATCTTCCAATGCGCCGCAAATATGCCCAATCAATCTGCGGCCGGGGACGCTGCTCTTCGGTTATGGAGCGACTCAAGCGACCGGGCGGCATGCTGGGTTCAAAATGCAGTTTTGTTTACAACGCTGTCTCCGCATTTGAACGAACCTCCCAAGGCTGTACAGAGTGAGACAGTGCAAGCATTAATCGATGGGGGTAAAAAAACCTCTGAGCACGAAAGTAGTCAAAAAGTGACGGAAGAGGATAGTTCGAGTGATACCGAAGAAAAAGCCCCAGAGAAGGATAACGAAGTATCCCCCCCAAGAGGAAGTTCATGCTGTATTAAAAGACACCAATCTGGCGAAACAGCTAAAATTTTTGGACGTTGATGCTAATGTTTCTGAAAAGAAGCTTATGGCTGGGTTCAGACGATGGATTAGATGGGTAAACAAAGAAACAGCCCCTGATCCGTGCAAAAAGTCTTTAATTGGCCATAGTGCAAAAATCAATTCGCTTTCGTTCGCCCCGAAATCGGACCAAGTGGCTGTACATTCTTTGATTGCTTCGGCCTCAGATGACTGCACAGTAAGGGTATGGAACCAAGATGGGGAATGCATCAACACGTTTACAAGCCATGATGCGGAGGTTACATGCTGCAATTTTTGTCCCACTGATATGAAAACGCTAGTGTCTTCGTCCATGGACGGCACTTTAAAATACTGGGATGTGGTTGGATCACAACTAAAATACACATTTGCGGATCCGTTCGAACCATCAATTGTTAATTCAAGTGCTGGAATATCGATATTTTGCTGGTCCTTGGACGGCTCGCAAATATGCTATGGGCGCACAAATGGGGATGTTGTACTGGTTCAGGTGACCAATACAGGGATGGTTTTCGAAAAACAATGGAAAGCTCATCACGGAGCTATATCCTGCTGCGCGATTATTGAGGATAAAGTCTTGACAGGATCAATAGAGGACAAAACCTTCCGAATATGGGATGCCGATAACTGTGATGAACTCTTGCGTAAGGTATGCGAGCCTTTGCAAATAAATGTTTCGCCGGGAAACCCTGCAATGGGTACGTCTAATTTGACCCTTACGAATCTTGAATCATCCGCACTAGTGGTTTTACGCGATTCTGCAGCAGGCATCAAAGTTGTATATGTTTCGTTGAGGGGCGAATCCGAGGCTAGTAGTGACCCTACTATACTCGAAGAGAACAGGGGGGACATTGTTACCGCGTGCGCTGTATCTCAAAACCGCGTTGTCCATGCAACAATGAACGGTGATATACATGTTTTTGACAGAAATAGTGGGAAGACTGTTGGCAGTGGAATTTTGTGCGGGCACATGACTTCTGTAACAGCATGTGCATTTTCTGATGATGGTGATACGTTGGTATCGGGCGAAGATGATGGCCACATTAAACTGTGGAACCCAACTCCTTTGACTCCGCTCGATCAAAAATATGCTGACGTAATTGCGAGCAGTGCTCGTGGGTACGGGGCGATGGTTGTTGGAATTGACTCTCAGCACCTTGAATTTGCACCTTCTCTGGCTACTGTTTTGCACCCATCGAGTGTATCCAGTTCAATTCTAGTTACACGAAACGATGGTGCTATCGAGTTATTAGATGCTGAAACCGGCCAACTTTGCACCCAGCTCCGACGTGGGACGGCTACATTGCGCGCACCTGCCAAATTTGCGAAGGATTGCAAACGAGTGCTTGCTGTCAATGATGGTTCGGTGCTGGTTTATCCTGTGCCTCCGGAGGCTAATCCAATCGTAGCGCGGGGGGCAAAAGAAGCTGCCCCCTCTTTGAATTCTGTGGCCCACACTGTCGATATGGGCGTACAGACAATAGGGGCATGGGCTTTGTCACCGGATTCGATTTGCATGGCAATGTCAGGGGGGGTGTCTCCCCCACACATCAGCTCATACATTACCAATGAAACCAAGCATTTGCTGCGTTTTGGGGTCTCTACTGTTCCTGGCAGTATCGGGTGGATGCAAGACAATACCGGTTGTTTACTAGCCATATTTTCAGGCCACTGGAGTATGATAACGCAACTACAATTTTCCATCGACGGAAAGCATCTCTTCAGTGTCGGGCGTGCCATGGAAATCCTTATTTGGGACACCGCGAATGTCAAGAGGGTTGATTCTCGGGGATTCTCCAGCAAAAGTCAGAAGAAGCCTGCACCCAAATTAAATTGCATTGCGGCGTTGAATTCGCCGATGCATGTCGGAACTAGTTTAGAAAGCTTCAGTATTTCCCCAGATGAGTTTTTTTTTATCACCCGCCACGATTCTAAAGTTGTAGTCTCATGGGACGTAGAGGAAGTTTTCAATCACACACCCAGTCCAAATGATATAAAGAAAGAAGTAAAAAAGAGAAATGAGGGCGTGTTTTCAGAAGGAGAAATGAAAGCATGGAAGAAGGGAAAGATTGAAGGAATTACTGAATCGGTCGTTGCAGCCCATACAATGAAGGAGTGTATGAAGCATGCACCGGGTGCCACTATAATATATGGACACAAGGGTATTATAACGGACGTTGCTTGGGCATCAACAAATGGTGTGTTTGCTACTAGCAGCGTAGACGGAACCATTCGAGTCACAAGAGCGCATGATAATCACCATGTAGCCACTCTCACATCAAAAACTTCGAGGTGCAAAATCAATGCTTTGACATTCACGGCAGAAGGAACTGCCATAGTGTCAATCTCAGAAGACAGCGAAATTAGGGTGTGGCGTTCCCCGGCATATCGTACTATTCCAACTTTGGATAAAATCAATGGTGTCGTCGGCGCGGACGTAGCGTGGTCATCGATACCTGTCCGGTTTTCCTCCATCGACCTGTACCCTGACATGATTTACAAAATAAAAGACTTGCCTACATGCTTGCGATCAACGTACTCTATGGGTGGGTGCCCACGAATTTGTGTCGGGGACAATGGGGGTAAAGTAAATATTTTTGAATTAGTTGATGTCATTTGCCGCCCGCCACCAATGGTCACGGCTCAGTACACCTCACGCCTGAAACAACAGCGCATATGCGCAGACAAATTTCTGTCCGTAGTTTGCCCCGGGTGTCATTTGGAATTCAACTTGAGTACCGTACCTGCGCATGCAGTCAATGTTTTACAGAAGAAGGCCCGGGGGGCATACAATAATAGAAATATTGACCGAGAGTATTACACTGACCATAGATTGCTAACATATTGTCCCCGGTGCAAACAAGTATTGCGGCTGAATCCGTTTGACGCTCACTTGCCGGTCTCAAAAACTAAAGCAAGGGTGCAACTGCTGAAACCGAAGAGAAAGGTTTCTAGTAAAACGGAAGATGAGTCGGACGACCGATCGGAATCAGATGTCAGTGGCTCTCCTGAAATTTCCTCGTTTATTCGAAAAGCGCCCTCCACGAAGTTAGAATTTACCATCATGGCGTTTAAACCGCAAAGTACAATAAAGTCCAGTCATACAGACCATAAACCGAAGGCAAGAATAGTACGGAAGTCCTTCAACCCATTAAAAAAGTCGCGGCAAATGGCAAAATCAAGGTCGGTGTCATCCATGATGCGTCAACAGGCTCGCAGCAATGCATCGTTGGGATTTTTGGATACAGGGAAAAGCGAATACGATGACACATTTGTTCCGAATGGGCCTTCTATGCGTTTGACCAAGTCAAGACTCAATAAGTCTGTGGTGGAACCTAGCATTATCGAGCCGGTTAAGCGTCACTTGCCAAATGTTCATGGCAGCAAAAAATTCTCTCATTTCTCTCAAGATAGGGTTGTTACATCTTTCGGCGGTGGGTATGACTTCAAGACCTACAAACCCCTTTGAACATTACGGAGTACTCTATAAAAAAATTACATTTCTAGGTATTTTAAACGTTTAAGAACTCTTAAAAATAAGAAAAATTGGCTATTGTTTTATAGTAATTAAAATTAA
>JACLAC010015634.1_pt1 | contig 18348 bp, 14 predicted proteins | sample 8027881 | NCBI WGS metagenome assembly JACLAC01 (sample SAMN15725517, study PRJNA655200) | protist metagenome | isolation source: fluorescence activated cell sorting (FACS) single amplified genomes of... | place: Spain: Blaines Bay Microbial Observatory, Mediterranean Sea | collected 2016-01-19 | reverse complement strand
CCATGTGTTCGACAGCATTGCCGCCGCCACCGCCTACACCAATAACTTTAATTACAGCTTCGTTGGACATTTCCATCATCGGTTCAAACATGTGTTCTCTCCGTTATTCCTGTTCGAATCAGGTTAAAATTCTTTTTTAAGCCAACCGCTAAACCTACTGAACATAGTTGTTACCGTTCTTTTGGATTCAGGCTCGCTCGGTTCATTTAGTAAATTATTTTTACCGTATTGCAGTAATCCTACCGCAGTCGCATAATCTGGTGCATCTACATAATCGGTTAACCCAGTAACATCAAGGGGGACCCCTAATCGGACTTGATTTTGAAAAACACGTTCAGCACACTCAATTAATCCATGCATTTGAGCAGCGCCGCCTGTCAATACAATGCCTGCTGCCAATTGGTGTTTCACACCTTGTGCACGAAGTTTTTCTTGCGTACGCTCCAACTCTAATTGCACCAATCCCAGTAACTCACTGCAACGCGGCTCAATTACTTCAGCTAATGTCTGTCTTGGTAAGGGACGAGAAGGCCGCCCCCCTACACTTGGGACATCGACTTTAGCGTCTTTATTCACAAGCTCGCTCAAGGCACAACCATAATCAACTTTAATGTCTTCAGCGTCGTTTAACGGTGTACCAAAAGCATAGGCTATATCGTTTGTAATTACGTTTCCAGCATAAGGAATGACAGCCGCATGACGCAATGCGCCTCCCGTCCATACAGCAAGATCCATTGTCCCACCACCAATATCTACAACGCAAACACCTAATTCTCTTTCATCTGCTGTAATAACGGCATGACTTGCTGCTAAGCCCGAGAAAATAAGCTGGTCAACTTGTAGATTACAACGTTCCACGGCTTTTTCTATATTTCTCGCGGTATCGTTGTGACAAGTAATAAGATGAACACTGGCTTCCATCCTTACACCAGATAGACCGAGAGGGTTTTTAATCCCGTCTTGATAATCAATTTTATACTCTTGAGGAATAACGTGTAAGACGCGTTGTTCGTCACCTATTTTGACGGATTTAGCAGTATGGATCACCATATCAACGTCATCTTGGGTCACTTCCTCATCGGAAATAGTACCCATACCTCGTTCGGTTTGACAATGAATATGCTTACCTGATAAAGACAAGAATACGGATCGGATCTTGCAGTCTGACATTAATTCAGCTTCGTTAATCGCACGCTGAACCGATCTGACTACAGATTCAAGATCATTTACACCACCTTTATCCATCCCCTGAGATGGCGTGGTGCCTATACCCAGTACATTGACAGCGCCATCAGGTAACAGTTCACTGACCAATACTGAGACTCTGGATGTCCCTATATCTAGTCCTACAATAAGCGGTCTGTCTGTCACTTGTTTCATTCACCTAACTCTCAGGTTTGAGTTTCACTGCGTGCAATGGGTTTTTTCCACCCGACGGCTGCCCCAGTGTCATAACGTAAATCAACATAATCAATTTCTTGACCCGTTGAACTGATTTCATGAAATAAATTCACGAAACGATGCAGTCTTTCTTTTTTTGATTCTCGTCCCAATTCAATGCGAATTCCATTTTGTGTTGTTATTCGCCATGAACGCCGCTCATTTAATGATAACTCAGCGACATCTAATTGAATCAAAGATAATATTTCTCGCATTTCCTGTAACGCATTTAAAACAATCCTTTCTGTGCCTTCAGGACCTTGCAATGAAATAAGAACAAGATCTTTCACTTCTGAGGGATTAGCACCAAACACACTCCCTGAGACATCTAATAACTGGTTTGTGTTCCAAATTGCCCCAGGTTGATATTCGGTAATATTCACTTTAATGGTATCAGGCCATTGTTTACGTACCGCAACGTTCGAAACCCAAGGTAAAACTGATATTGCATTTTGTATAATATTCACATCTTGCAGCATAAAGCTTTGAAGTGTGCCTAACTTATTTACAGCATCTCGAACATCGTAACGATTTGAGTACTGTAAATCACCTTGAACAATTATTTGAGATAATGGAAGTTGCTTTTCATCGCCCATCCATGTCAATACGCTGACTAATGCCCAAATAAGCCCAAAGACAACAGATACCAAAAATATCAACCCGCTCCTTTGCTTTTTTTGTTTCACTGGTTGAGCTGGCTGATTTCTTACGGACATACAGATCATGTCAGGCCATTTGCCTCATTATATTTAGGCAACCTGTCTTATCATTTAGCCTTTTATAACTCGACGGATTATAACGTTGAGATCGACAGGTAACCAATTCTTCTTAATACACAAGTGACAAAGCTGGGACTAAACACAAGCAAATTACCATCTTGACGTTAATTTTTGATCGATTCCAGCTTCTTCACTGTATGAAAATCAAGATCCGTTATTTTAGTTCACTTAATGCCATTTTATTTAATTTTAACTCGGCTAATTGTTTAGCGAGTTTACCTATATCGCCAGCTCCTTGAGTTAATACTAGATCATTTGGCTTAATTACGGCGGCTAAGGCTGATGGTAATGCTTGAATATCAGAAACAAAAATAGGTTCTATCTTTCCACGAGTACGAATTGTACGGCACAAACTGCGCCCATCAGCCCCTGCAATGGGTAACTCTCCTGCAGGATATACATCTAAAAGAATTAAAACATCAACTTGTTCTAATACATTTGTAAAATCGTCGTAAAGATCTCGCGTTCTGCTATATCGGTGGGGTTGGAATATCATCACTAAACGATGATCGCTCCAGCCAGCACGTGCAGCTTGTATCGTTACCGCAACTTCACTCGGATGGTGTCCATAATCATCAATAAGCAATACGTGTCCAGAATCGAGTTCAAATTCACCCAACTGATCAAAACGCCTTCCTGTCCCTTCAAAACCAGCTAAAGCACTTAAAATCGCTTTATCATCCACACCGTCTTCTGTTGCTACCGCAACTGCTGCTGCTGCATTTAACGCATTATGTTTACCAGGGATATTTAATTCAATATTAAGATCCTGTTTGTGTAAACGTGTTATCGTAAAAATACCTTTATGTCCTTCCTGACGATAATCCTTTATTAGAACATCAGCATCAGAAGAAAATCCATAAGTGACAACATGACGTGCAATGCGCGGAATAAGCTCACGTACAACTGGATCGTCTATACACATAACAGCTTGGCCATAAAAGGGTAACTTATGAAGAAAATCAACAAAGGTACGTTTTAAATTTTCAAAATCACCACCATAAGTCTCCATATGATCCGCTTCAATATTTGTAACAATTGAAACCATTGGCTGCAAATATAAAAATGAAGCATCACTTTCATCCGCTTCTGCAATTAAATAACGGCTGCATCCAAGCCTTGCATTTGTCCCTGCACTTTTTACTAAACCACCGTTTACAAAAGTTGGATCTAAACCTGCTTGCTGGTAAATCAAGGTAGTCAGTGCCGTTGTTGTGGTTTTACCATGCGTACCTGCAACCGCAATACCGTGGCGATAACGCATAATTTCTGCCAACATTTCAGCGCGGCGAACAACAGGGATACGGGCTTTTTTAGCAGCAATGACTTCAAGATTGTCATCTTTAATCGCTGTTGAAACAACCACAACACTCGCGCCTTTAATATTTTCAGCCCCATGCCCAACAATAACTTCTGCGCCCTTACTGATTAATCGCAGCGCTTCAGAATTAAGTGATAAATCAGAGCCGCTTATCTCATAGCCCTCATTAAGTAAAACCTCGGCAATACCGCACATCCCTGCGCCGCCTATCCCCACAAAATGAACACGTTTTACACGGCGCATTTCTGGCACCATGATACGGATTTTTTCTAATTGATGACTATCAAACTTACCCATCAGTTTGTTTCTCTTAAATTCACAACATCGACAATAACCGCTGCAACACGGTTAGCAGCATCATTTATTCCGTGCTCACGCGCTGCTTTTGACATTTTTGATAAGCCAACCGCATCCAGTGCGCTTAAATGGGCACAAAGAATTTCTGGGGTTAATTTTGATTGCTCTAGCATTATCGCAGCCCCTGCTTTTACTAAATATTCTGCGTTCAATGCCTGCTGCCTGTCTTTATGCTGGAAAGGTACAAATATCGCGGGTAAACCAGCAACAGCCAACTCAGAAACCGTTAGCGCGCCTGAGCGGCAAATAACAACATCAGCCCATGCATAAGCACTCGCTATGTCATCTATAAATTCAGTGACTTTTGCATCTTTAATTTGAGAGGTGAGATAAGCGCTTTTTGTTTCCTCCAACCGCCCTTTACCGGCTTGATGGCGTACAACAAAATCACGCGAAAGTGCGCCCAAAGCTTTTGGCACCACTTGATTTAAAATTAACGCCCCTTGGCTTCCCCCTAATACCAAAATATGTAAGGGTTTACCTTCTTGATATTTTTGCTTTATAGGGAGATTACAAATATCTTGCCGAACGGGGTTACCCACCACCTCTTTATCTAAAAATGCGCTTGGAAAAGCCTGCAAAACGCGGGTTGCCACTTTAGATAACCACTTGTTGGTTAACCCAGCTACAGCATTTTGTTCATGGATAACAAGGGGTATACCGCTTAAATACGCAGCAATACCAGCAGGGCCACAAACATAGCCTCCCATGCCAAGCACCACATCCGGTTTCCATGCATCAAGGTGTTTTTTAGCTTGAAACAGTGCCTTTAAAATCATGACAGGAGCAAGGAGTTTTTTCATAAACCCTGCGCCACGCAAACCTGAAACATTAATAAAATAAATATTAAAACCATGTTTTGGTACTAAATCTGCTTCTATTCTGTCAGGCGTTCCGAGCCAACGAATATGATAACCTTGCTGAGCTAAGGTTTTCGCGACGGCAATACCGGGAAACACATGTCCCCCAGTGCCCCCAGCCATTATTAATAAACGTTTATTTTTCATATCTCTGCATTTTTTTTATGGGCGATTTTTCATTATGCCAGAAGTCCTTTGGTGAGCTTGTGATGTTGCAAGCCGATATTCATGATCAATTCGAAGCAGCAAAGCCACTCCCATCGTCATCATGATCAAACTCGAACCACCATAACTTACTAAAGGCAAAGTTAATCCTTTCGTTGGCATGATCCCTGCTGCTGCGCCCACATTAACGAGCGCTTGAAACGCAAACCAAAAACCAATACCAAATGCTAAATATCCACCAAAAAGTTGGTTAGACTCTAAACAGCGTTTTCCAACAAAAAAGGCGCGATACACTAACGCAAATACCATCACAAGAACAAGAGTTACACCCACTAAACCCGCTTCTTCTGCTAAAACAGCCACGACAAAGTCAGTATGGGCTTCAGGTAAATATTCAAGCTTTTGAATAGAATTCCCTAAACCTTGCCCCCACCAATCGCCACGGCCAAACGCCATTAAAGATTGAGTTAACTGATACCCTGTACCAAAAGGGTCTTGCCATGGGTCTAAAAAGGAGGTAACACGGCGAACGCGATAAGGCGCGGAGATAATAAGCACCGCCACCAATGACAAACCACATAAAAGTAAAGCGCCAAATTGCCAAAGCTTTGCACCTGCAATAAAAAGCATGCCGACGGTTGTTACAAACATGACCACAAAAGAACCGAGATCAGGCTGAAGTAAAAGCAAAAGAGCAATAACAAAAAGCACAAGGATGGGTTTAAAAAAGGCAATAAAACTTTCCTTTATTTCTTCATGTTGGCGAACAAGATACCCTGAAAGAAAAAGCATTATGGACAGTTTTGCAACTTCCGCTGGCTGAAGGTTAATAGGCCCTAAAGGCAGCCAACGCACAGCGCCATTGATTGAGCTACCAACAAATAACACCACGAACAATAAAAAAATCGAGATCAATAACATCGGAATGCTAAATTGCTGCCAACGCGCTAAAGGAATACACAAAGTAACCCCGCCAGCAAAAAGCGCCAAGAGAATATAAACCCCTTGCCTTATCGCGAAATGAAAAGAATGATCAACTAAACGGATGGAAACGGGAATAGAGGCGGATGTCACCATTACCAAGCCCACCACCATCAAGCCAAGGGCAAGCCATAATATTTGCCTGTCATACAAAGCAGATGGTGCTGAGCGGCTAAACCAGTGCCATCCTTGTAATGTTTTTCGTTTTAGCATGTCTTTTCTGGCTCTTGCTGCAAATTAGAAAGATGATGGGCATAGCGAATAAAGGCATCACCTCGTGCCATAAAATGACGAAATTGATCCAAACTGGCACAGGCTGGAGAAAGCAAAATCACATCATCCGCTCGCGCGTTTTCATAAGCGAGCGCCATCGCTTGCTCCATGGTTTCAAACTGCGTAGCGCTTGGGTGCAGGGGCATAAATTTTTCACTATCACGCCCAAAGCAATACAGGCTAACATCACGCCCTAAAAGCGCTTTTTTTAAATCAAAAAGATCGGCGCCTTTGCTGTCTCCCCCAACTAAAAGATGCAAACGCCCAGCTAAGTTCAAGCCCTCAAGCGCAGCTAAAGTGCTCGCTAAATTTGTTGCTTTTGAGTCATTAACCCAAGCTATTCCTTTATGCTGAAGCACTTTTTGGCAGCGATGAGCAAGCCCTTGGTAGTTTTTCATCGCTTTTATTTGCGCCGCGCGTGAAATACCAAGGGTATCTGCAAGTGCCATTGCGGCTAAACAATTGGCTACATTATGCCTTCCAAAAAGTCCGATTTCAGAAACAGCCAAAATAAGCTTTTCTTTTTCATTACTCTTTTTTACACACAGGTATTCCTGCCCATTTTCATTTTTTAATGAATAATCAGCATTGGTAAAACCAAATGAATAACTAGGGATATTTACAAGAGGGTGAGTACTAGGGTCATCTTTATTCCAAATAGCGCATTTCGTTTGAGTGAAAATTCGCTGCTTTGCATCAAAATAATCGCTTAGATTTACATAGCGATCCATATGATCTTCTGAAAAATTAAGAAACACCGCCCCTTCCATCATCAATGAATGGGTGGTTTCTAATTGAAAGCTTGAAAGCTCTAAAATATAAAGGGAATGATTTTGTTCTAATAAATCAAGGGCAGGAACACCTATATTGCCGCCAACACCTGCATGTATCCCTTCTATTTTTGCCATCTCCCCCAATAAGCTTGTTACTGTGCTTTTGCCGTTAGAGCCTGTTATTCCAATCACTGGGGCTTTTACTGCGCGCGCAAAAAGCTCTATATCCCCAATGATCTCAATCTCTTTTTCTGCCGCTTTTTTTAGCAAGGTTTCATGAAGAGAAACCCCAGGGCTTACTACAATCAAGCCTGCATCATATATCCAAGCTTCATTTAAGCTTCCCGTATGTAAAGCAACGCCGGATGGAAGTTCTTCTTCCCCCGGCGGATGTAGACGTGTGTCGATAACCTTAACGGTTTTATCAGGCCAGTGTTTGACGAGGTATTTCACCACTGAAACCCCCGTCATTCCAAGCCCTATCACGACAATATTGTTCGCGATATTCGCTTTCATTTATCTCACCTTTAATGTCGCCAAACCAATAAGCACCAACATAAGTGTGATTATCCAAAACCGCACAATAACCCGAGGCTCAGGCCATCCCTTTAATTCATAATGATGATGGATGGGTGCCATGCGAAAAATCCGTTGCCCGCGAAGCTTAAATGAGCCAACTTGTAAAATAACGGATAAGGTTTCAATAACAAATACGCCGCCCATGATCACCAGTAAAAATTCTTGCCGAACTAGCACAGCAATGGTACCAAGAGCTCCACCTAACGCTAGCGAGCCAACATCCCCCATGAAAACTTGCGCAGGGTAGGTGTTAAACCACAAAAAGCCTAATCCAGCCCCTACAATCGCGGCGCAAACGACCACTAATTCCCCTGCATCTTTTACATAAGGGATATGCAAATATTCGGCAAAATTGACATTACCGGTTGCCCATGCAACAAAAGCAAAGCCACTGGCAACCATCACTGTTGGCATAATGGCTAACCCATCTAGCCCATCGGTTAAATTAACGGCATTGCTCGTACCTACAATTACAAAATAGGTCATGACCACATAAAAAAGCCCAAGCTGCGGCATTACATCTTTAAAAAAGGGCACAACAAGCTGGGTGGCGGCGGTGTCTTTTCCATGAATGAAAAGTGCAAACGCGACAATAATCGCAACCACTGATTGCCAAAAATATTTCCAGCGGGCAATTAAACCATCTGAATTTTTATGAACGACTTTTCGATAATCATCCACAAAACCAATCGCGCCATAACTTAAAGTAACAAACAGCACAGCCCATACATAAGGGTTTGATAAATCTGCCCATAAAAGTACTGTGATGGTTATAGAGGCCAAAATAAGCACTCCACCCATCGTCGGGGTTCCGCGTTTGCTAAAATGAGATTCAGGTCCGTCGTTTCTTACCACTTGACCGATTTGTAAAACTTGCAAACGGGCGATCAATCTTGGTCCAAACCATAAAGACAACAAAAGGGCTGTGAGCACACTTAAAATTGATCGAAACGTCAAATACTCAAACAGGCGAAAAAAAGGAATGTGTGCGGCGAGCAAATCAGAGAGCCAATCTAGCATATTGCAGCCTCCTCAATGGCATGCACGACATCCCACATTTTCATTCCATTCGCCCCTTTCACCAAAACCGAAACCTCATGTTTTGTTTTCATAAGCTCCACTACATGCGCATTTAGCGCGTCCTTATCATCAAAATGTAGCCCAGCACAGCGAGCACTGATCACTTCACTGGCTGCGCCATAAGTAATCACTTTTTGAATACCTGATTGGGCTAAATAAGCAGCAACGTCTTGATGTACCTCGTCAGCGTGTGCGCCCATTTCAGCCATATCAGCAAGAATGATGATTTTCTCGCCCTTAAAAGTATCCAATAAATCAATTGCGGCTTTCATCGCTGCAAGGCTTGCGTTATAGCTATCATCAATAAGGCGTAATCCTTGGCGTGGATAACTTATCGCACCGCGCCCTTTTACTGCGCCAACCTTTGCAAGCCCTTCACGTATATTTTTTTGTGTTATGCCGTGACACATACTGTCAGCGGCAATCGCTAATAATGCATTCGCCACATTATGTAGCCCCGCTAAAGGCAAAACCACAGGGTATTCATCCGCCGCGCAAACAAGGGTAAATTGATAACAGCCATCTTCTTTATGCTTAATGTCTTTGGCATAAAAATCAGCATGCGGATGGATAACACTGGTTGTTATTACGCGCTTATTTTCTAAAACAGGGTGCCACGCTTCATCCCCCCAGCTTTCAAGATTAACAATTGCTGTACCAAACGGAGCTAAACCTTGAAATATTTCGCCTTTTGCTTCAGTTATACCCGCTAACGAACCAAAGCCTTCTAAATGAGCAGCGGCTAGGTTTGTTACAAGTGCAATATCCGGTTTCACTAACGCCGCTGTATATGCAATCTCACCAATATGGTTTGCACCTAATTCAATGACAGAAAATTCATCAGAAGGTTCAAGGCGTAGCAGGGTTAATGGAACACCAATATCATTATTTAAGTTACCTGCGGTGTAGTGCGTTTTTGCTTGCGTAAGTAAAATCCCTGCGAGCATTTCTTTCACTGTTGTTTTGCCGCAGCTACCTGTTAGCGCAACCGTGTAAACAGAGGCTTTTTCTTTAACCCATGCGCCCAATTGCCCCAGTGCTTTTTTCGTATCTTTTACAACTAACTGAGGAAGGTCTATTTCAAGAGGGGTTGAAACCAAAAGAGCAACCGCGCCTTTTTGCGCGGCAGTTTTAGCAAAATCATGCCCATCAAACCTATCTCCCTTGAGCGCAATAAATAAGCTCTCATCAGGAAGATGACGGCTATCAATACTGACATTACATATAAGCGTTTCATTTTCAAGTGGGTTATTATGTCCAACCAAAGTGCCATTAAGCACAATGGCAAGCTCAGATAAAAGCACCGGGATCATCTATCTTTTCTCCTGCAAATCTCTTTTCTCCTGCAAAAGTTGCTCGGCTGTTTCTCGATCAGAATAAGCAATCGTACCCGATGCGGTGATTTGATAATCTTCATGTCCTTTTCCTGCAATTAAAATAACGTCCCCCTCACTTGCATGAGAAAAGGCATACGCACAGGCTGTTTTTCGATCGTAAATAACATGAGCAGCTTGAGGCGTTTTCATTCCACTTTCCATCTCTTTTATGATCTGTTTGGGATCTTCTGAGCGGGAGTTATCTTCTGTTAACACAAGCCTATCAGCTATTTTTTCAGCAACCGCCGCCATTAACGGACGCTTGCCTTTATCACGTTCGCCGCCACAACCAAAAACGCACCAAAGCTGCCCTTTGCAATGGCGCTTTAATGCTAATAATGCTTTTTCAAGAGCATCTGGCGTGTGGGCATAATCCACAACAACCATAGGCGCATGGGGTTTGGTAAAAACTTCCATTCGTCCAATAACTGGCACTAACGCACTCGCTTTTTCTAGTAATGCGTTTTTATCAAACCCAAGCATCAACAAGGTTGCAAGGCTTAAAAGCAGGTTAGATACATTAAATTCACCAATAAGCGCACATTTCAAATGCCCCTCTCCAAAGTGGCTTGATGAAAATCTAAGCTCACATCCTTGGGGGGAATAAGTCAGCGCTGTTAGCCACAAAGAAGGGCCTGTGTGTTTCGCTACATTTTCTGCATGTAAAGAAACAGCTACCCCCAAAGGCATCGCTGAAAGCCAGCGACGCCCTGTTTCATCATCGGCATTAATAACAAGCACATTCGCATTATATTTTGTGAATAAACGTAATTTCGCATCCGCATACGCTGCCATTGTGATGTGGTAATCCAAATGATCTCGGCTCAAATTAGTAAAAATTGCTGCCGAAAAAGGCACAGCGCGCACCCGCTCTTGCACCAAACCATGAGATGAAACTTCCATTACAACATGTGATGCAGATTGAGCTTTAAAATCTGCCAGCGCTGCTTGTATATCAAGCGCACTCCCTGTTGTGTTAGCGCTCATCGTCAGCGCCCCTAAAAATCCATTTCCAGTTGTGCCCATAACCGCCGTTTTTTCACCAAGCAAGATTAACCATTGTGCAATTAACTGGCTCACTGTGGTTTTACCGTTTGTACCTGTGACCCCAATGACAGAAAGAGGTGTTTCAAGGGTTTGATAAAAGCGGGCGGCAATTTCAGATAAAGCGCGTTTCAAATGAGGAAAATAAATAACAAAAACGCCGTTTTTCACATCAAGGCGAAAATCATCGGTTTCATCATCTTCTGCCAATACAACCGCAGCGCCTGCACCAATCGCTGCTGTGATAAATTGTCTCGCATCAATGTGATGCCCCTTTAAGGCAATGAAAAGATCGCCAGCCGTAATTTTTCGATGATCAAGCCTAATGGCATTTATTTTTATATCAGGCTCTTTTTCAAATAAGGATGATAAAGAAGGCCAAGCACTGATGAGGTTTTTAAAACTTTTCGTAGACATACAATTTAGCTATCCAATTTTAGCTATACCCAATAAACTTGAAAATGCAAGAAGGCAGCAAATTCATTCATCTCCATGAGCATAGATAAACGATGTGATTGAGGTGAATTCGCGACGCCAACACATCTGCAACTTCAAGGATGAAGGGTATATCTGGTTTTAGCTCCCTGATTTAACAACGCGCGACAAAGACTCATGTCCATCAGGGGCAATATTAAGAATTTGTAACGCACTTTTCATAATTTCAGCAAAAATAGGCGCTGCCACCTGCCCGCCATAATAGCTATCACCCTGAGGCTCATTAATGATAACCACCATTGCAATTCGTGGATCGCTCAAAGGGGCAATACCTGCGGTATAACCAATATATTCATCACCATAGCCTCCAACAACCGCCACTTTTGCAGTGCCGGTTTTTGCCCCAACTCTATAACCATCCACCGCAGCGCGATGGGCACTTCCGCCCTTTTGCGTCACAGATTCAAGCATATCAAGTACAGCGCGCGTATTTTCAGGGGAAGCCACTTGTTTACCTGCCACATTGGCATCGGTTTTTATAATAGATAATGGGCGATTAACGCCTAAGCCCCCCATCACAGCATAAGCCCGTGTAAGCTGCACCGGTGTTATTGATAAACCATAACCAAAAGAAAGAGTTGCACGTTCAAAATCAGACCAGCGACGTCTATCAGGATATAAACCTAACGATTCACCAATCAAATTAACCCCTGTTGCACTGCCTATTCCAAAACTGCTATAAAGCCCTAACAATGCATCCACAGGCATAGCAAGTGACAATTTACTCACACCTATATTGCTTGATTTTTTAAGGATCATATTAAGATCGGCCTTGCCCACCTTACTCACATCCCGCACCCGCGCACCGCCAATTGACATAATGCCATTACCCGTGTCTATGATGGTGTTTTCATCCGCAACCCCGTTTTCAAGTGCTGCAAGCACAACCAAGGGTTTAATGGTTGATCCAGGTTCAAATACATCAGTAATAGCGCGGTTTCGCATTTTAAAACTTTGTAAGCTTTCGCGATTATTCGGGTTATAAGAGGGAGCATTAACCATTGAAAGCACTTCGCCCGTTTTCACATCAACAATAACCAAAGAGCCAGACGTTGCTCGATAGTCTGCAACAGCCTGTTTGATTGCGCGATAAGAAATCGCCTGTAAACGCTGATCGATGCTTAATTGAAGGCTTTTCCCTTCTTTGTTTTCTTCATAATCAATTTGCTCAATTACGCGCCCTTTTCTATCTTTACGAACCGTGCGCTTACCTGCCTCCCCTGAGAGCCAAGTATCATAACCTCGTTCAATGCCTTCTAAACCGCGCCCATCAATTCCTATCATACCAATCAAGTGCGCACTCACCTCACCTGTTGGATAAAATCGGCGAGATTCATCCTTCATACCAATGCCCGTTAAGCGCAGCCCTTTAACATAATTACCAACGGCGGTAACCACTTGGCGTTGAAGGTAAATAAAGCGTTTATTCTTATTCGTTTCGATCTTTTCACGCATTTTTTCGCGATTAATACCTAATACATCCGCTAATGCATTCCAACGTTCAATTTCTTTAAAGCCGCCATTTTTAAACACAGCGACAGGGTCAACATACACAGCTTGCACCGGTACGCTCACCGCAAGAGGTTCGCCATTTCTATCAACAATAATACCGCGAGAAGATTGAACAGATTTGACTCTAACAGAGCGTAAATCGCCCTCATAACGAAGCCTATCAGGCTCAATAACTTGAATATATGCAGCGCGGGACACTAACGCAGTAAAAACGATCCCGACAAGGCCGCATAACGTAAAAAACCGCCACTTTATCAAGGCTGATGTGGGCTTAATATTTAGTTTTTTTTTGGTGTATTTAGCCTTATTCCTTGCCACTAATTACTCACTATTACTTCATGTTTACTGTCTGGTCGGATCATGTTTAACTCCTCCCTTGCCATTGTTTCAACACGACTGTGCTCTGAAAGTGCATGTTCTTCTAATAATTGATTTCGCCATTCAACTTCCAATGTTTCTCTTTCCATTAATAAATGATCATGGCGAGCAATTTCAGTACGGGTTTTTTGGGTAATATAAACCACCGCTAACGCACTAATAAGGATTAACAAAAGTAAAAGCATAGGTAATTTCCCTATGCTTATAAGATCTTGAAATATTTGCCTTGCTAGGCTTGGATTATCCTGCATCAGTCACCTAATTTTTCAGCCACCCGCAATACTGAGCTTCGAGATCGTGTATTATCAAAAACTTCCATATCACTTGGTTTTAGCGCTTTCCCAATCGCTTTCATGCTCGCTTGACCCAACGCACGAATTTGTGTTTCCGTTAAAGGTATGCCATGGGGAATATCTGGCCCCTTACTTTGCTTTCTAATAAACTGTTTCACCAATCTATCTTCTAAAGAATGGAAGCTTATCACTGATAAACGCCCACAAGGAGCAAGGGCATTTAACGCGCCTTTTAGTGCTTTTTCAATTTCATCCAATTCACTATTAATATAAATACGGATCGCTTGAAAACTGCGCGTAGCAGGGTGTTTTTTCTTTTCTTTAATAGGGGAAACATTGGCAATAAGTTGAGCTAACTGCAAAGTGCGAGTTAAAGGCAGGTTGGCTTCATTTTCGCGATATTCAACAATCGCTCTTGCAATACGTTTAGCAAAACGCTCTTCACCGAAAACTTTTAAAACCCATGCAATATCATCAGCATCAGCTACCGCAAGCCAATCAGATGCTGCAACGCCTGAGCTTGGATCCATCCGCATATCAAGCGGCCCATCACGCATAAAACTAAAACCACGTTCAGGATCATCTAACTGAGGGGAAGAAACACCAAGATCAAGCAAAACACCGTTGATTTTCTCCGTTAAGCCCAACGCTTCTACATAAGCCTCAATATCAGAAAAAGGACCGTGAAGAATTTGAAAACGAGGGTCTGTGATTTTTTGTGCCTCAGCGATTGCTTGAGGGTCACGATCAATACTTATCAAGCGCCCTTTTTCACCAAGGCGAGAAAGAATCTCGCGGCTATGACCCCCTCGACCAAAAGTACCATCAATATAAATACCATCGGTTTTGATCCCAAGCCCTTCAATTGACTCATTTAAAAGAACGGATATGTGTGAAAACTGCTCTGACATAACTAAACATACCTAAAGCGCCAAGCTTTTTTATCTCTCACTTAACGCTTTTTGTGAAACGATTTGAAAGTGAATATCTTACTCTATTTTATTCCCACCCCGCTCCCTTGTTCGATTATTCATTAATATCTTTTTATTACGTTAGCCATGTCACTTTTAAAAACCACTAAAATCCCAAGGTGCATAAACCCCAAAAGGCAAGAAAAAGCAGAAGATGGATATGGTATGAAGGAGAGGGGGAGTAAAGGAACACTGTAGATTGATTTGAGTTAGTGAAACCAGCGCTTCACAGTTGAACTGATGTTAGTTTCACCTTACTCTGCTATTTTCACTAATAAAAAACACTTATTGGGATTATTGATTCCCTACAGGTAAAATTGATTTTATAAATATAATCAATAGAATACCTTCATTCCATCAAGTCGAGTGCAATATAATGTCTGGATATAAATTAGACACAGGTAAAAAATACATTTACGAAATTTTTTCAGAAAAACACTTTTTTAATGTTCCAGATTATCAAAGACCCTATGTATGGGGTGATGATCAAGTCAATGCTTTACTAAATGATCTATATAACGCATTTAAAAACAATAATGATAAAGAATATTTTATTGGTTGCATGATTTGGAATGAAAAAAGCTCTCGTGAGGGGGAGAACTTCTCATCTTATGACATATTAGATGGTCAACAACGTTTTCTCACATCCTATCTTCTTCACTCTGTTTTCAGAGATATTACAATAGATGAAAGTTTAAAAAATGAAGTAAAAATAAGGCTCCGAGAAAAAGGAAGTAAATACAAGGGAATACCCAGAAGAAATCGAATAATTTTTGAAATTCGAGATGATCATGTTTTTCTTGAAGAATTTATACTTAAATGTAATGGCACTCTTGAAAAAAATCGCCTGACTGAAATAGCAATTAATGGTGAAACCATTTCTAAACAAAACTTAGCTAATGCCATTTTAGTTATGCATAAATGGTTCAATAATTTACAAAAAGAAATCGATGTCGAAGACTTTCAGCATGAAATTTCAGGATTTTTCACTTTTTTCTCATCAAAAGTGCTAGCTCTATATTTAGCCACACCTGATAGTCTTGATGATGCTTATAATTTATTCACCGTATTAAATAGTCGAGGGATGCAACTTCAGATTAGTGATATTTTACGGGCAAGAAATCTTAGAGAAATAAAAGAAGATGAATTAAGGCGCTTATATGCAGAGGAATGGGATAGCTATGTAAATAAAATAAACAAGCCATTCAATTCATTTGACGATTTCCTTTATACAATTATTTATATCATCATGAAATATCAAAGTGATGATAACGATAATCTTCAAAATGCTTTCGATTTCCTTGAAAAAAGAGGTAAATTGAAAAAAGGCTCTGATACTTTTGATCTTATTTGTAAATATGTAACTCATTATGAAGAAATTGTTTCAGGAAAATTAGAACTAGGAAACAAAGCCCATATTTTTAATAATATAGTGCTAATGCAAAATAAATTATGTGGTGCTAATTATTTAATGCCACTAATGCATTATAAAGAATTTTTTGGTTTAGATGGTATTGTTGAATATTTAATAAAACTAGATAATTTAATTTCTTTAGGGTGGATACTTGGACATAGATATATGACCACTCGTTACTTTATACTTATGAGAAAAATTGAAGAGTTAGGTATCAAATACCAGCAAACTAAAGACATAACACTAATTGAAGAAGCATTAAATTGCGACGAACTAAGATTAGATTTTAAATCTGACAAAGCAAATGTTTATTTAAATGTTAACGAATTTCATGAAATGCTAGATAATGAAAAATGGGGGGCTTTCAGTGGAACAAAAGTCAATAAAACTAGATATTTGTTGCTTAAAATTGACATGATTCTTTCTGGTTATAAATCAAAAATTTCTTTTGATAAAAATAAATGCTCAGTTGAACATTTAATGCCAATGCATATTGAAAATTTCAACTTGAATATTTCTAAAGAACAACATAACATTTGGTTACACAAGTTAGGAAATATTATTCTATTGGATGCTAGAAAAAATGCACGTTTGAATAAAAGTGATTTTTCTACAAAACAAGAAAAATACCAATCCTCAATAAAAAACAGAATCCATTCAAAAGAAATATTAAGCAAGCATGAACAATGGAATTTACAAACAATTGAAAAAAATCATATAAATATTGTAACACTACTTAAATCTTATTATAACATGAATAGTATTAAATATTTTGAATGATTATTATTCTGGTCAAAGTGAAGTCAAAAAAATAAAGAAACGTCTTTATAAAATTTATCTTTACTTTACTTAAGCATATAACTTTTATTCCGCAGGCAAAAAAATTCATTTTTTTACGATTCTAGCAAACATTAAACGACCATTAATTTTTGTTCATATTTAATTTTAAAAATATCAGTAAAAAACATAATTTTTTACAACTCAGAATTGGCTGCGGAATGTTGAATATAATATAGTTCATTCTCAAACACCATTCAAAAAATCATAATAATTTATTTTGCATTCCAGATCTTTTAAATTATTGCTTATACATTTAAGACAATAGCTTTGAGTCAGAAAGGTAGAGAAATTCAACACTATAAATATTCATGAGTAATCACTTTAATTCATTTGAAAGGCAGTTTATTTTTACAGAAAATCAATTTTTTATTTATCATTCAGCATTTAACTATGTCCTTTCCTGTTTCCAGTACACCTCCCCTTGCAAGCAGCGAAGTAGGATCGCGCGCCCCTAACCCTCAAAGAAGTGGTATGGGGATCAATAATGTAACCAATACCACCGAAAGCATGGCCGCTACACCAAACTCTACTCCTCCCACAGTTGAAGATTTCAACATAAGTTTAATTCTGGCTGGATATAAATTATCCCAAAATAATCGGCATCGTGATCTAAGTGATGATGAGAAGAAAGGATATTTACAAGCCGTTGTTGAATTATTAAAAAAAGGAGTAACTAACGTAAGTACTGCTAAATTCTTTAGTTTATCAAGAGTTACGATAAATAAATGGATTAAAGAGGAGCTATCTCCAGACGATATTGATTCAATAAAAAAAAGCAAACTTAAAAAAAATACTACCGAAAGCAAAGCTAGAGAAGAGATATTACTTAATCAATTAAAAGTGAAATTGGATACTAAAGACGAATTAGCAATTCATGTTCAAGAATCGATTGCTAATGCTGTAGCAATATTAGATAACGAGAATAAAGGCAAGTTAGCGATTAATACTGATATTGAATTCGGCAGTGATACTGAAGACGAATTAACAATTCATGTTCAAGAATCGATTGCTAATGCTGTAGCAATATTAGATAACGAGAATAAAGGCAAGTTAGCGATTAATACTGATATTGATTTCGGCAGTGATACTGAAGACGAATTAACAATTCATGTTCAAGAATCGATTGCTAATGCTGTAGCTATATTAGATAACGAGAATAAAGGCAAGTTAGCGATTAATACTGATATTGAATTCGGCAGTGATACTGAAGAAGAATTAGCTATTGCACCGGAAGAAGATCTGGCTGCTATGCAAATAAACCGTGCTAGAACACCGAGTTTATTATTCGCAATATCTGATCAAAAAATACTTTAACTATATGATAATTTAACATAAAAATGCGACCATAAACCAATAATATATTCTGCGTAATTAAAGCCTCGCGCACAATAAATTTATTCAATAAAAAATAACTCAC
>JACLAC010013385.1_pt1 | contig 18349 bp, 1 predicted proteins | sample 8027881 | NCBI WGS metagenome assembly JACLAC01 (sample SAMN15725517, study PRJNA655200) | protist metagenome | isolation source: fluorescence activated cell sorting (FACS) single amplified genomes of... | place: Spain: Blaines Bay Microbial Observatory, Mediterranean Sea | collected 2016-01-19 | reverse complement strand
TTGCTTGCACCTTTCCAAAGCTTCCACCTGCTGCACGAGCTATCAGCGTTTCAGCTTTATTGCAAATCCATCGATACACAGAACGAAAACGCATTGGCTGAAGCTCTATTATCGATCGAGGATTAAATCGAAATGGGAACCTTCCAAAGTTTATGCGGGCTTTGAAGTTTCCTTCAAAGCTGATTGCAGGGACAAGTCCACCAGTGAAGGAAATATCATGGAATGGCGTTCCCAGTAGTGCTCCATTCCATGTGTACCATATAGCTTTTGATTGAATGTCAACCAAGCATCCAATAATATCCCCTGTTCCCCAACTACATCCGAAGCGTTCTGACACTCCAGCGTGCTTCGATACTCCTTTACTGTATCCATCAAAACCCCATGAATGCTCGCAATCACCTACACCTATCGCAGAACGAGAATTACCTGTATAAAGTGAGTCTGCCCATCCAATTGATGCATTTCCATTTGCAACTATCGTAATTTCATAATACCAGTGACCTGATCCCCGAAGATCCACGCCAAATGGCATAACCGATGGCCTATGCCCTGGAAGTGTGCTAACAGTGTTATCATTTTGAAAAGTGACACTCCCTCCACTGCTTAAAAACAATTTACCAAGCCTTGCAGGATCCAATATTTGAGATGGAAGAGTAAAAGACAGTGACGGCGTTAATTTTGTGCCTTTAATATCTGAATTTGAAGTCGTTGCCGCATCGATTGTTGTCTTTTCACTTTTTTGCCACAAGAGTTTTGTATTTTTCATCAATGTTGATTTCAACAGAAACTGCTTCATCACATCGCTCAATTCTACAGAACCGTTTTTATTTTGAGGACGAAAGAAAGATTCAAAAGTAGCTGCAAATGTCTGCACGCTGATATAACCTCCATTCTCACCCGCACCAAGATGTTGTAGCAATAAACTAGTCTCCATCCTTTGACTAATTCCATTCTTTAAGAGCAAATCTATAAGTTGCTCCGATGACATCCAACCACGTCCAGTAATATCTGATGATGCAAATGCTTCCCGGGCTGAAGCGTACGTCTTCCGAAGTGTTCGGCCAATTTGAATGCAAATTTCTCTAAGGCGAAGCAACCGATCTTCGTTGGGATTATTAAAAACAGCAGCGAGTGACGTATGCTTCCAGTCCGTTCTGTCCCGTCGTCGGCATTTAGCAACCATCTCGTAGTGCGCCCTTCGCTCACTCTCAGTTGTATTGCGAAGAGCTCGAAGGAGCGTTATCGTCTCTTCTTCACTATACCACATTTCATTATTAAAAAATCTTGCACACTGCCTTGCTTCTTCAAATGAATCGGATTCACGAGCTCGAGTGAGCATTGTTGTTGTTACCGACCGAACAAGCGGAGATGGGGCTAACTTACTTATTCGAGATATTTCATTTATAGGCTCTATCAATGATAAACCATCTGGTGTGACTATATTTAAGCTCTTGACTAAATTTCCTCTCCCACTGAGCTGCAAATAAATAGCAGCTCTTCGGAGTGATTCGGCTTCTGCAAGTGATAAAATGATACTAAAAGTATGTTGATTATCCAGTAACGCTTGTGTTTGTTTCTCAGCCTCACTCATAGCTTCCTCTTTCTGCTTCTTTTGCATCGCAGTTTTTGCTGCTTTCTCCTCTGCTACTTTCTTAGCCTCTTTGATTTTTTCCGATACTTGTTCAATCATCAACTCAACTTTATCCTTTGGTTGCGTTGTCAGAATTCCAATCACCATGTTTGGATCTCGAAATGCTTGCACAAGTGTAAGCAGCTGCTCCTTACTAATCCACTCGACTTTTTGGGATCTGAGAATGCTACGCATTTGTTCGATTGCTTGCTCCATAAGCTCATCTGCGCTTGGCATCTGTCTTATTCTCAAAGGTGGTACAGAAGTTTCTTTATCACCATCATCATAATCGATATTATATGATCCATCTGTATTTTTAGCTGAAATAGTACCACCGTACCATTTACCTTCATTTTTCCAATTTCCCTGAATTTTCTGACCAACTTCGTAGGATGACGGTATTTTTGCTTTAGTCACAAACTTGTCTGGCTGTTTTTCACCTTTAAGTATTTTGATCACATCTTCTTGAGAGTGAACCTTCAAAACTGATATTATGTCATCCACATCATTCAATTTTTGCACAAGCTGTTTGATAGTATCTACTTCTTCTTCAACCCATGCAATAGGTCCCTTCCCTTCATTTCTATTGCGGCAAAAATTTAGTACAACCTTGACTTTTTTGTCAATAAGCTTTGCATGTCCATCTTTCAGAAATGTTTCAACCACTTCTTTAGAGTTACCCATGATAAATTCTATGGCTTGATTAGGATGACCAAAAATTTCAACCAGAGTCCTGCATTCTTCTAGGTTGAGCCAGTCTATCTTATTCGGATAATCTGTTTGCTGAAGAAACCCAAACAATGCTTCAGCAGCTTGTGCCAGTAATGCTTTGGGCTCTGGAAGATTTCTAAGCCGTTCTTCTTCGACATAGGCTTCTGTATCACCATCATCATATTTAACATTGTAAGTTTGATTGCTATGCACTGCCGTTATACGTCCAGTATACCATTTGCCTTGTTTTTTCCAATTTGCTTGGACAGGGTCATTCAGATCATATTTGTTGACCCGTTGAGAATTTTCATTCGAAGTACCTGATTTTGTTACATCGTTGACTGGTGCAGTGTCAATATTGGTTTCTCTTTCTTCTTGCCTGCCAAAATCATTGCTTTCAGGTATCTGCCATTCCAAAATGACTAGAACATTTTTGAGTCGTCGTTCGTCACCGCCTTCGTGAACAAATGGCGCATAATGCTCTGTTAGAAGTAAATTTATGGGATAGTGAAATGATCCACTGTTGGTAGAGCTTTTGTCATCTTTATGTCCACCTATTTGAAAATACTGTAGAGGAAAAAATGCCTGCCCAAGCAATTTGCGCTTTCCTTCCTTGCTAAATAGATACTCAACGTTCCATGCCTTTGCAGCGTTGTCATTGCCAAATGAATTCAGATGCTTATGTGACGCAACTCGCGTTCGCTTTTCTTTTTCTTGTTCTTGAACAATTTCCATATCATTTTGACTGAACTCTACTCCTTTTGAAGTTTCATCATATGATTCTTCAAGGATAAACTTAATTTTTTCTCTTAATTCGATGGAATTTCCAACACTTTCTAACAATTCTTTATTTCTTTCAACCATCATACGAAGGCGTTCCATGAAAGGTATTATTTGAGGTACTTGGCTCGGGATTTTATTGTCAAGCTCTTCTCGAAATAAATCAATGCAATTGTTAAGATGTATTAATTTCATTTCGCTACTTCTATCATCTTTTGCTCCCTGTGAAATGGTACTGGTTTGCTTTTGGCCATCATCTTCGATTGGAACAAATCCATTTTCTTCCAGGCTTTGGTGGATCTCTTCTTCAGATACACCCATTGATAGTGCAAGAGCCTTGCGCATTTCTTGTTCTTCTTGGATCTCTCTCTTTTTCTTTTCGGCATCTTGCTTTGCTTTCGCAGCCTCTGCTTCCAATCTTTTCTTTTCGGCCTCTTTCTCTTGCTGTTCTTTGCTTTGTAGCTGAAATTCTGCCATCCTAAACAATTGAACAAGTTGCTGAGGTTGTACTTGTCCCTGTAAAACTTGCATCGCCGATTGTAACAAAGCATTTTTTACAGTGTCTAAACTAGCATTTTGCTGCTTCATAACTGGTCGCAGTTGATCCCAAATTTGTTGAAAAAGATTTTGCAACTGCCCTGAAGGATCGATTTTTGTAAAAACATGAAATAACACAGTGATGAATTCTTGTATTCGTTTCATTGTCTGAGCATTTATGTCGGCGTCCTTTTTATCCAATGCATCTTCCTTAAACATCGGAGGGATATTCTGCAACGCGTTTTGAATTTTATCTTCACTGAGCTGTGAAGGATGAAATCGAGTAGTAAGCATGGCAATATCTGGATTTTGCTGCATAGGGGCTTTAGTTTTCGATAAATCGTTGAATGCAGCTTTTCTCCAAACGTCACGGAGCAATTGAGATCTCAGTTGCATGTACTGTAAACCTTCTGAATGAATTGAATTGATAGTGAGCCAAGCTAAAATTGCAGCCTGCAGTGATGTGCTGGGGCGTTTACTTTTGTTTTCAAAAGAAGCAATGTTATGAATTAGAGCAGCAACCTCTTCGACGACTAATACGTGAACAGTTTGACCCTGACCAAGCTTTCGCATTCGCCAACACCCCTGCTTGTAGTCTCTTAATGTCATATCTTTTCCCAATGTGACAGCCGCTTTTGCATTCAACGCCTGCTTAATATCCATGCCAGTCGTATGGACCTGATCATAAAAACTGAACATTTTTTCTTTTTTTACTCCACTTTGGTTCAATGGTACTGGCTCGCCTCCACCTCTGCTGATAACCATTTTACGATCATTTTCATCCAAAAAGACACACGCTTCTTTGCCGTCTAAACCATATTCCAAGAGTTTTTGTGCAACTTCGGAGTTGTTAAGTCCCGTGATAAGTGCTCCTGTGTCAATCAAAGCCCCAAAAGGAGGATGTGAAGTGGCAATTTTTCGAAGCAAATTTTCAACATTCCATCCACGGGGAACAATTTCACAAGTTACAATTGAAGGGTCCACAAGCGTTTGGATGACTTTAGCTTCTGATCCAAGCTCGTAGTGACATGGCTTGAGTGAAGGGGGCAGAAGATCAGATGGTGTACCGCTGAATCCTAGTCGTGTACCAAAAAGCATTTCACCGCCGAGATCAACTCCACTAGCGCTAAGTTTTTGTGTCCGGTGACGCATAACTAATGGAAAAATATGTTTCGCCAAATAGTGGTAAATTACGCTTGCATTTTTTGCTAACACCGTGTGTGCATTAAGTAGTTGCGTAGGTTCTTCTGCTTGAATCAGTTCAAGGGGTAAAACCTCGCATGGTGTATCCTCTGTATTTATCTTTTTGCTCGTGGCCTTCCATTCCTCAAATCGAGCACGAGATGGTCTTTCAGTAAAAGGTCCCAGTTCATTCATCATGTCCTCTTTCATCCAACGAATTATTGTGGCGATATCACTGCTTCGAAGTCCATCATACCGACAAGCTAAAATAGTTAAGCCTATAAGCACTTCAGGGCAAGCAAACTCAGCTGCAGGACTTGGAACATCTTTTCCTATAAAAGGCACTGCAAGGAGCCATCTACTTGTGGTATCTATATCCGCTTCTCCCTCATTTTGTGTTTCTGTGCTATTTTGCTTTGACGATGATGCTATTTGCTTCTGTTTTAATCTAATTTTATCAGAAGCCTGGAGCATACCGTAGTTGACTCGATTAATCTTGCTTAAGACATGTGGCAAAAAAACGCGAACCCAATCAGCACTAAGATTTAAAACACTCATTGCTGTGCTTGTGTCTTGATGATTAACTTTTGCAAAGTAAGTCTCCACAAAGTCGCTAGCACCATTACGCCTGCGATCATAATCACTATCACATATGTAGCTTTTGATATGGTCTAATGGAGTTTTTTCGTCAGAGCTTAGACCCATTCCTAGGATACTTTTGCTGGCTGCTTTACGCCATAATTTTTCTGCTTGTTTTAGAATCTGTAAAAATCTACCGTCAGACATCAACCACACCAATGCCCAATCTGCGAATAATATTCGCAACTTCATTTCATAAAAAGATTTATCAAGCAACACTAGGTGAGGTTTATTTCCAATTTGTGATGTATTTATTCCTTCTTTCATAGCAGCACCAATGGCACCCAGTATTTGCATAACTTTCGCATTTGTATGGAAATCTTCTGATGTTACGTTTCCACTTTGACAGTACAGTATTGCATCAAGCAAATGCAGAGGCAATGACCATCTCTCAGGAGAAAGATGAAGACTCATCTTTTCGCCTACAGGAAAGTTTAATTCGGATTTCAAAGGGTGAAGTAAGAGATCTACTTCGTCAAGAAGAGCTATACCACCATGAGCTTTTGACCACAACTTTATTGTTCCAGCTAAACAATCAGCCATTTTTGCCAACTTTGCTATCTTTCGCGCCGCAGGACGGACGCGCGTGGCCAGCTTTGTCCCCAGCCTATTCGCAGGGGCTCGAAGCAAGGTAGATGAGCTTTTGGTCGTTTGCAGCAGGTCAATGTACTTGAGCATCAAACTTTTCACGGCTTCAGGAGTTGTGCACACAATTGCTCTTTCATTCTTTGCACGATTCATTTTTCTTTCAAGATGTTGTAAATATGGTAACGAATTGAATTTATCCGTTGATCTATCAAAACGTAGGGTGTACACCTTCTTTGGGATGAAAGTACTGAAAGCAGCATGCATAACATCTCGTGTCATCGGCAATAAAGATGCAGGGCAAACTTGAGTGACTAGACTATTTCCGTCGGCAAGGATTAATGAAAGAAGAGGACCAATAACAGTTGTTTTCCCTCCACCCATAATCATCTGGTGAACAGTACTTTTACCAGATTTTGCAGCATTAACAAAATCAACCACCAATTCACATTGTCTTTTTCGGAGCAAAAACCCAGATATGAATTCAAAGATAAGAAAACGAGGATCAAAAGCTCTTGCATATTCATGGTGTTGTGATGCTGATGCTGTTCTACAAAGTTGAAGCTGTGTTATACATGGTAAGAGTGACATTTTTACGTCATGCGTCTCTAGTTCATTGTGAAGCACCTTTGTCCATCCTGCGATAGGACTAGATAGGCGTACAATTTCCCCTTGTACCTCAGCAACTGTGACATTTGTGCCCTTTGCAATGCGACTTCTTGCTTTTTGAGATGTGTTCTCGCTCACATTTTTCGGAACAAGTTGCAATGATTTGTATATCTCCAAAGTTTCTGAAGCAACATACTCGCCAACAGTCAATTTCAGCTTATTGCTTTCATCGTCAGTCTTGGTTGTTTTATCAATGGCGCTTTGAAATAAATTGCTATGTTGATGTAAGAAATCAGCATTTGTAAAATGCCTTTTACTAATCAGTTCTTGTGCGAGGCTCTCACTCGTGTGCAGTAACAATATTTGCAAATTTTCAAGCTCATTTGTTTGATTCCATATGGTCCCATTTGACAATTGTCTATGGAAAGTTGGTACTGAAGGTATTTCTTTTTCATGCGAATGATTTAAATTAGCTGATTGGGGTATTGCTTTTCCTGAAGGCAAAGGAACAGGAATTCCTTCGTAAAAGCATCCACTAAGTGCAAGATTTTCAAGATACAACGGCAGTGATATAACTTTACCATCACTACATGTTTTTGTTTTCTTAAGAAGTTCAAGGGACCTCTTTACGTCAAACTGGGCAATATGGAATGTTATGAAAACGGATCGAGGCGAAAAATTTGAGCTAGGTGCAGAACTGTGTTCAGAAATTAATTTTGTTGCATTATCACGAATGCTATGTAGCAGATTTTGGGCGTTGAAGCCGTGATAGTCTGTCTTTTGAAGAGCAAATTGAATCATCTCTTCTGTTACAGTACTTGCAAAAGCAAGACTTAAACCTTTAGATAGAAAATTACGTAATAGCTCTTGAAGTTTCATAGCACCACTTATGCAACGGCTTACTTGTGATACGCGCACAGTTCGAAAGAGAATACCAATTGTCGCATTTTGTATGAGCTTAAAAATGTTAGCATCTACAAGCGAATTCACCTTCTGAATATCAGCATATTCAGCTGTTGAAGCTAAAGATGCGACCAGTGTCTCAAACCATAGACGTGGTCTATCATTTGTAAGGATCTTGATCTGATGTGCAGTTTCTTCCGACTCCACTATTTCTTCATTTTCGCAAGAATCTGAGGTTTGCTTCATCGAAGAATTTGCTAGACTCTCAAGTGCTGGAATCCCTTGTAAGACTCGACTCAAGTCTTTCGATTGAAGAGATTTTAATGATCCGATTAAAATGTCCAGTTTGTGAAGTGCATTCTGCATCTCATCTGATGCTGTGGCAGAGAAAGTTGTACCATCGAGGTTTGAGTTTGCTCCTGTTTGCAGCAATTTTTTTATCACAGAAGCATTTAAATACTTTAATTGTGGGACTTTTCGAAGTTTTGATGCAATTGCCGATGATTCTAAATCATTTTTCATGATACCGAGAATACTCTTTCCAGTTTTTGTTGACGCAAGTTGATGATCAGAAATATCAAAGGGTATAGATTCGAGTATTCGCCCTTCACTGAATTTTTGCTCTTCAAAAACGTGATGATTCAATTCGATTTCTGAACGCAAAGGTGCTGCCGTAAATCCTAGAATATCTTCTTCAGTAATCTGAAGAGTTTTTGCTTCATTTAATGGAATCGCATTCAGTTCGCTGATTTTCTCAGGATCAAGCATAGATACCCATCTTTCATTACAATCAAAATTGCTAACAGCAGATTCGAGATTATTTCCTAATGTATTTTCGTTATCATTTAAATGATACTCACCCATTACGAGCTTAGGGTGTTGAACCGGGGAAATAGCACCTTGCCATGCTTCTGTTTTTGAAAGTGCAATTGCGTTTCTTGCAACGATTTTTGCAAACTTATCGATAGATGCTGAAACACCTGTTCCAATTGTAAGACCTTGTGGATTTTCGAGGAGAATTTTATTCTGTGCATATGGGAGCAAAGGGTAGAGCTTTCGAAGATTATGAGAAGCAATTTGAGCGCGATGCTGGGCATCATGCTCAGCTGCAGACACTAGAGGTGCTAGAATCGAAAAATTCAATTCATCGGCTTGATTAAGATTTTTTGTCATATTTTCTGTGCATTTTAAGTACAAAATTTGCAGCATTAACTTCGCAGCAATCCAACCTCGTGTTGCGCGCCTTTCTTCTTCACCATCTTGAATGGGTAGAGGTTTTGTTGCATCAATATATTTATTTGCAGCCATTTTTATACGTTCTTTTGGCTGTGTAGATAATAAACGCAACACAGCATCGACATTACCTTGATGCATGTACAAAAGTGCTTTACATTGCTCCAGTGAAACATCTGGAACAGCTCCGTGGAGATGGAGTGCTTTGTCATCAATAGATTTCAATTCTTTGTTAATTTTATTTTCAACCAAATCGCTTTTTGTGCTTGCTAAATATTTCGCAGCCTCTTTTTTTGCGTAGTCTTGAGCATCTGTAGCATGACTAAGAAGATCATTTGCAACAGCATTTTTGTCTCCTTTTTTGCAAACCAGTAATGCTAAAATTACATTCACGTCAACCGAAGGAAACGCATTTCTGAGTTCGTTTGCTTCGGTTTTTAGATCTTCACTTGCATATGATGCAACTTTTTGCACAGAATCAAAGTCATTATCTTCGCTGCAATTTTTATCTTTAGAGTTGGTGAGGCAATCATCAGTTTCATGACTCACATGCTCAACCGGTTGTTTACCCCCACACATTCCACAGGCGGCAACGGTTGCCTCATTGAGAAAAGTGCATACAGGACATGACCAAGGGCTCTTAGTGTCTTTTTTTAACTTGTTTTCGACCGCGTTCTTATCATGGTTAGGAACGTTGTCATTGATTTTCTCAAATCCAGGGGTCAAATTTAATTCCACTTGGCCCATTAACAGTTCATATACCAGACCAAAACCTGTTTTATGAACATATCCACTCATAGCTGGCGCTTGCTTTCCGCCTTCTTTCCATAGATTGCATAATAAGCGCATTGCTTCCACTCCAAATTTCTTACCACCATTTTCATGAGGACGACGATACCAAACCATGTTTCGGTAACCCTGACGATTAATCTGATCTATCATTGGCATGACTCTTTGCATCAAAAACATCTTATAATATCCACCACCCATTTTATGGGGACTAGCCTTTGCTTTCATTACTGGCACTTTATCGCTTGCATGAGACGAAATATTTTTAGCCAATTCTTGACGAAGTGTAAATAATGCATCTCGTCCTTGAATTACATGAGGTAGAATTTCACCTTTTTTTTTGCGCGCGCGGCGAATCAAAGGCCATATAATGCGCAATTCATCATCTTTTGTTAGCCGGCACACTGGAGATACATGCGCTAGTTTTTTTTCTATATAGTCGGTGTAATCTTGAATGACCGAAACATCTGTTTCCCAAGGAACCTTTTCGCCACAACCTTTACATATAGTTGCAAGCTTCAGTCGTATTGCATTTATATCAGGATGACCATCTTTATGTGTTTGGGAAAACATGGACATGACCCATCTTTGCTCCGATGTGAATGGTAAATCCGTGTGACAACTAGGAAGTATGCGACATGCTGACACAAACTCGCGCTGTAATACGCGAAGAAGCACCAGATACAGCGATGCTGATAATGATGGCGATACAAGACGCTGGCCACTTAAATGCAATGGATAGACATAAAACTTCGAGATCACTTGATCGGACCAGCCTTTAGCTGAAGTGTCCATCACGAGAGCTCTAGAAAATGGCGAAGATCTAATTTTTATTTTCAAAACAGCGTAATTGGGTACAAACAAATATCGCTGACCTAAACTGTCACGTAAAACAAGCGCTTTTGGAATCCCGAACTTCTCCATTGCTTTAATCCCATCTTTGTAGCTCTTAGTTCCAGGTGTCAGATACAGCCCATCATGGTCATTCGAGTAAAAAGAGATGGCATCATGAATATTATTTTTGCCAGTCTCTGTTGTTGGCGTTGTCTGCACGCTAAAACTTGCCTCTAACAATGGAAGTTCAATTAGAGATATACGGCCTTCATCACCCGTTTCCCCGACGCTCGAACTCCAAATAAGAACATTGCTGCAATCTGCAATTTGACTAAAAATCTTTGCAATAGTTTCCAAGGAAGAGTTCACTTCGAGTGGATTGTAGAGTACCTCACTATCACCGAGTAATGCTATTACGGCTTGATTTGATTCCTTGCCACTAATGCCTTCAGCTGATGCATTGAGAAGCGCCACAGCGCGTTTCGTTCTTGGTGTCAACCTTACTATTCTTGCATCTAAAGTATCACTCTTTGTTTTGATAAAAGAAAGCAAAATAGATGCAGTGGAGAACTTTTCTTCAGCGTATTTATTGTATCCACGAATTGTGACAGGGCCAGTTCTCCAAAAATTGTACTTTCGTAAAAGCGCATCTGGAATTATTCCTTCAAGGCATTCACAAGGTAGATACTCTTCAAAATCCCACTCTCTTTTACTTTCATGAATATTTTCATAAAAGCTTTTCTCTCGATCCGTTTGTATAGGTTTCGTACGGGTCCGTCGAATTGTAATTGAATAAACCTCGTTATTTTTGAGATTGCCCACCCCAGGGCGTGGCTCAAGTTTACCTTCTTTGGTAAGAAATCCACCAAATATATTTCCAGCGCTATATTTTAAGTTTGCGTGAATTGGTTCATCACGATCATCAGATGAAGGAGTCATGTGCGATAGGACGAAACGATGATCAGTTGTAAAGACCATTTTCCGTTGTATGCGGCGCCCATGATCAAAAAGAGAAAATACATTAAGCATATGTTTATCTTCGTACAATTTATATGCCTGTATTTCAAACCAGGATCCTATCCCACCATCTTTAGCCTCATCATCCCCTTGTGGTGCTACGAACATAAGTAACCTTGCAACATTGATGCTGTTGGCACTTTCATTTGAAGAATCATTGTCTTTAAAAAATTTTAGAGTAGCTTCTTGGACAAATATTTCAGGCCAGTCATCAAGCTTGCACGCATCCATTGCTGATGATAGAACATCTTCAAACAAATCAGATACCCATTTCAGCATTTGGACACGGAATTGATATGGTGCATAGCAATCTCCTTTCCACTTCAGAGTTCCAGCACGATTCATGACTGGCTCGTTATAAACTAGTGAATCAGGATTTGCATTTTCTTTCGCGATCATATCTAGCACATTCATGCTCCTAGACTGTACTGCTGTTATCGGTTTCCACGCCATCACATCATATATTTCTTGTGACTTTCTCGAATTGATACGGATGTGTCTTCTATTCGTTGTGTTATTCACAACTGCACAATAAGGGATTTTCTTTCCAAAGACGCGCGAAAATATATTCTGAAAATCTTTATGAGCTGCGATGTCATCAGGAGTTGGCATAAGTACGCGATTTTGCAAGTAAACTTCCGCAGTTTGCACATTAATCTGAAATTTCCCAACCGGATCTTGGTAAAGTCCCTGAACAGCGATATCATCGGTATTTCCGCGAGTTTTGTTACTATGAGCAATTTCTTGATGCTGTTCCTTTACTATGTTGCTTTTATTTTCATCAATATATGCTAAAGCATCATTCAATACATTAGCACTCTGAGCTAGAGCATACTGACAAGAATAAAGTGTTAATTGCGGATGCACAGTATTAATTTCTCTTGCCTTAGCAATGTCAACAGGTGCTACTGCTACGATACGAATGCCCCAATCTTGAATTGTATGATCTGAATGAAAGTGAACGATGACCCGATCAGCTGGCACATTTAGAGGTGGTCGTCCATTCGCCCCAGGCCAATCACCTCCCTTTCCGCCACTTAAGTATTTAGATTTCCCCCAAAATGTTGTACACGTTTCATCTTTGTATATAACACAGTAGTCGCGGTCACTTTCTGTTGATGTTTTTTCATCAAAGTAAAGCGAAATTTGGGGTGTACCTGGAAATTCTATTGTCCAGTATCGATCGCTACCAGGACTATATGGATGTGCAGTCTCAATGACAGCTTGGCAGGTCAGTGGCTTTGAGGTTATTTTTTGCCAACCATACCAATCCTGACCTTTTTTGCTATTCGCTTCTTTTTCTTGAAAGTGAACAGGAAGAGGCGCGCGCCGAAGTGCAACATTCGTAATTGCCTCAAGTGTTTGATCGACACATGGTGCATTTGCCACCTCCAACCACTCAAGAACTATTGCCCTTTTTGCGTGTAAGCTTCGGAAACAGTCATACACAGGTGTTGTGAGTGAGGGAGCTGGCTTTGAGGTTGAAAGAGCTGAAACCGTAAAATTAGTGTTTCCTTGCGGTGATTTTTTCTCCAATGTATCAGCACTGCTCGGATTTGCAGAATCTAATCCTGAATTTGTATGCCAGTGTACAACAAAAGAATTAGAACACAAAAATGTCGAAATGTCCTCGTCTCTTTCTTTGCTGTTAAGATTTACTGTATTCCAACTATTTGAATTTGCATATATGAGAACAAGATGTGCATGAAGTTGCGCGGATCGAGCTATTTCTCCCACGCTAAAGGCTTGGAGAAGCCACCTACGGATGATAAATCCTATAGAATTGGTAAGAAAGTCTCGTAGCACATCCAATAGTTTTTGCACATTTTTTTCATTGATTTCATAACTACCACAAATCATATCATCTTGCTGTCTCCTGTGTCTGCCGAAAGAGCAAAATGCTTCTATACGCACAGCGAAGCGTACGATAAAAGTAAGCATATCTACAAATGCAGATTTATAATCACCAATGCAAAGATTCGCAACGTCACGGCATAATTCTACGAGTGGTGTTATCAAACTTGTTGGGCAGAATGTTGCTTCAAAAGCGAGTAGTCCGAGCGGGGTAGAAAGTTCACTTTGATTCTTGACTGGCACTGTCTCGATTGCTTTCACATCTTTTGATTCTTCCTCAGGACTATGATAGGCTCTAGCTTCAAATACAGCAGCCTCAAGGAGTTCCTGGAGATGGGAATTCATTAACTGAGAAGCACGATCTCCGGTAAAATAAGAAAGCAAAAGAGGAATGGATATCGCTGGTGATGTAAGAAGTGAAATTAGGAGTTCGCTATCTTCCTGGCTTATGGAATTGCCAAAAGTTGGCAGATCTTTTGATAGTAGTACTTCCATTTCAGTCATGCGATGACCTTCTGCATTTGCCTTATTTGTGGGCTTTCCAACGTTTGCACGCACAGGAGCTAAAGCGGCGGTTTTCTTTGCTGCCACTTTCTTTTTTAAATAATGATTTGGTGAAGCTAATGATGGGGCTGGATGATGCCCAAGTACAAGCTGAGGGTCACCACTGAACCTTGCATTTGTTGTACTATGGTCGGCTAGCGTGATCATAAAAATGGACATCTTTCCAGGCCCATCAATACTGCGAAAATTAAATTCAGGAGTTGCATGAGATGTGAACCACAGCTGAGGCATATTTGGATGCGCATGTTGAAGTGTACATTTAGGTTCCAGAGAAAATCGAAGCAACCACATTGCATTGCGATATGATGCAAATTCAGGCGCCACATTTTCCCAATTACTACATAGCCATCGCACGCTTTGTTCAATTGGTTTCATTCCAACGACAGAAGACGCGTAAGCATTTCTTCTTCTTAAACGATGCCGTCGAATTTCTGAAGCATTTCCTTCGTTAGGAAGCTTTTTCTCAACACCATGACGCTTGCGAAGGGTGTCCACAAAATCAACAGTTACACTTTTTTCTCTTTCGACGAAGGTTCCATTGCGGAGAAGCCAGTCAAACAAGCGTGGCATTTTATCCAGTTGATCAAAATAGCGCAGAACCTTGTTTCTGGCTCTTGCCATCGCAGGTGTAGTGACAAGCATGCGTGCTCCGATATCGCGCAATTTTTCCCCTGAAAATGAACACGACATCACACCAAAACCCTTCATAACATTAGCCTTAGATGGATTCGTCTCGACCTCAGTTCCGATACCAATATTTGTTGATTGATCGATGGCTGTAGAGGAATTGCCTCGAGCAAGGACATCTGTAAAGGGTAGGGGTCCAGAATCATCCTTTGCTTGCACTCTTGAGATATTGTCGAGAATGCAGCACATGGCAGCAGTTGTAAGTTGTCGCTGTGTATCAATGCTGCGATCCGATGGTAGGGACATTGATGCCGCAATGTACTGATACAGCAACTTCGCAACAACGTTGATTAGTAGCTTTTGCTCTTCTCTCGTCACTTCATTGTTCTGCCAGAGAATACTGCTTTCGCAATCACCTGGAGCAGACGGTAGATCAATAACCGAACTTGGCCCCGTAAATACATCATCTAAAAGACATACGATTTGATACATCGATGTAGATGAAGCGCTGACGCTAGTCTTACTCCGAAGTTGTTGACACTTCGCAAGTAAATCATGTAAGAAAGACGATAGTGATAAAAGGTTGTCTGGCGCATCACGTATCACAAGATCTACGAATAAATCGGGGCTAGCTTCTGTAGGCCCACCCGCCAACACTTCTGTGTTGCTCATATCTGCAAGAAGCTCAAAGTTACTGAATGTGTTGAGCTTTGCGCATGACCGTACACATGGTACATTTTTATAATCAAATGCACCTGCAGACGAAGCCATAGAACTCTCGAGAGTTTGTTTTGATAGGAAGAGAACGTTTTCTATTTGGTTGCGGATGCTGCGTAAGCGTTGACCCGAAATACCCCCGGCTTTCCATAGTTTCAGTGCTGCCCGTCCTACCTGTTTGCATGCGAGCGAAATCATCTTCTCATCACTATCTGTGTAATCATGAAGAGTGTGTGAACGCAGATCACTTTCTGTATATTCAAGGAATACTGCTCGAACCTCGAGGAAAAGCTGCTTTTGTTGAAGCCTTGTGAATCCTTTTCGTTTCATCAGGTACCTTAAGGCTGTGAGAACTGCCCTCATGAAGCACGTGCCACTTCTCTGCACAGTTTCCCAATGCCCACACATATCTTCGTTTTCATCAACTGCAACGCTTAAAATTTTACCAGCAAGATGTGGCAGTAATACCTCGTAGAGAACCTGGGGTCCGTGGTCCCGATCAGAGGAAATTTTCATCTTGTAGAAGATAAACCAGAAAAAGTCATCAAGCATAGTTGCTCTCGGTATGTTTGCTATCCGAATCGCCGTTCTTCGTTTAATTTTCGGGTAGTACTGAGCGCAAATTTCAGGATGATACTCGACACCGCTGCCCGTGTTGCATGTCACAAAGGCAAACCGTTTTTCACCTGTATCTGGGTCGTCTTCAGTTCGCTCGACAACGTGAGTAACGGCATGGCCTCCTCTATCGTGTGACCATCCACCTGCAAGAACAATTTCATTGCCGACATCAATGTTGTCAATCCTTTTCAAAAGCTTCTCAAGGAATTCAGGGAGCTCTTCGAGATCAATATTTTTCCAGCTTTCTGTTTTCGTTTGCTCCTCGATCTGTGCAGCCTCCTCAAGGCGCTCGGCAAGAACCATAAGCTTTTGATGTTCCTGCTTTGAAAAAGTTGGCAGTCGGACCATTGCTTCGTCTGTTTCAATGTTGGAACAGGTTTTTTCCTCTTGATCAATAATTTTACGCAAAATCCCTACAACAATTTCCAGGGCAAGGGATGTCTGCCCGCCTTCTAGTCCTGAGTCCTTTACGTATGGGTCACCGAACTCCCCGCAAAAGACTTCTGTCCGCCATACAGGCGATCCATCCTTAGACCCAGGCACATATTTGGCCCGCGATAAAAATGAAGCAGATGTCATAATTTTCAAAGTGCTAGAGCAAAAACAAGCTCGTTGGTATTACGGTCGATTAAGATGCAAAATAGTGTAGTATGGATTCTCTATGCTTTCACGCAAGAATAAAAGGAAGGTTAAACTTTCGAAAAATATATAAAGACCTTGTTCAGAAAGTTATCGCAGTTATAGAGATATGCGTCTACGCGTATTGTAGCATGTTGTTTTGTTGAATTTGCACCAAAGCCTACGATGAATCTTTTCGAAATGTTTTACTTTTCATCTCGGCGGCACAATAAATATACTCCGCGACAGTTCAGTAAGATCTTTGATAAAGTTGTGATAGTGATATTGTGCATCGGTATGGGAGTAGGGCACTGTGAGTTTCTGTTAAGCTTTGCCCAATGCTACCAATACTCTGGCATTCGTCGTAAGTCTCAGAATGCCGCCTCGCATATCATTGCTATTGAAAAAAGTTAGAAAAGGTTCGTTAGCGCTGGTACCTTTCATGCCTCCAGGCATAAAGAAAGCAACCGCCCACATCAGGCATGGAAGGGACCCCCTAACCCCCACCACGAGCACTCAAATAAAAACTATTTGATAGTTTCCCACTGCTAATTATATAAGACTGCCGTACAAACGTGTTACCTTCTAATACTTTGAAGGCGTGGGGGTGATGCGAAGTCGATGCCTGCAGCGTGGGCGACATTTCCGGACCTTGCGACGTTCCTACCACTCTCCCACAGCACCATGTAACCCCGCCGCCGCAATTGAAAGTGTAACTAACACCCACTGCAGCAATCCACGTGGTATGGGCCTCGATGTCGCGTTGATTCTGTTTCGTTCTGCCCAGCCCAGCGCGCGTGGAAAGTGGAAAAAGATCCCCAGGCTGCAGAGAGTGTGCGGAGGCTTCCCCGAAAGGTCGAGTTGATCTTTTTCGGCGTGCACAAAAAGAATTCTCTGCGCCCGCTCATCCCAGAGAGACGGCCGAGAACGGAAAACCCGTCGAGCGATAAAGACTGTTTCTGCAAGGGATATTGACCAAGCTGAAAAGAAGATTGTCAGCCACATCGGTCTCCACTCGCGCGGAGAAGTTTGGACAGGTAAGACCGAGAGATGGCTGAGAAATGTAATCCCTCTAGAGCGTAGAAACGTGCGTTTTGGAGGTGCTGAAAGAAACCTTTTCAGCCATCGTAATGGCAATGTCAAATCCTGCGCAGAATTCTCTGCTGTGTGTGTGTGTGTGTGTGTGTGTGTGTGTTTGTTCGCTGGTTGTGGGTAAGAGTTTGTTAGGGTGGTGGTACTTACGGCAGGTCGTGCGTAACTCGGTGGTTGGTTCTTTCGCTACCTATGTATGGCTTGTAGCTAAGCTTACTTTTCCACAAATAAATAGGCAGTCTATCAGAGTTCAGAAATAGTGAGCCATCACTATTCATTTGTTGCATCTATCGGCGGCGGGGGCACGAAAGTCCAAGAAACGCATCCAGCCATGGATTCTCTGTGTTTTAACGAGTGCCAGTCTGCAGGTCAGTGATGCAGACATACAGTCCATGAAAGTTCAGCCACAACAATTCATCATAAACGTTTGTCAGCGAGGATGATCCACAGACGGAACGTCTTGTCAATTGCATGGGGCGTTTCACTTACTTTGGAAAGTTTCTGCGTAACTTGCGCAGCGAAGACTTCGGAGTCCGGACGTTCTTTGGCTCGCCCGGTCGTTGTTAGCTACGAGTAGGCTTCCCTAAGGAAATCCCTAGGTAATTTCTTGGAGAAGCAAAAGGAGGGGGTGAAGCAGGGGGGAATCCCGGATCACTTTCTCACAAATCTTTCGCCCATGTGCCTCTCAAACTCGGTTGAATCGAAATTTTCCCCATCAAAAAAGGTATTTCCAGTCATAGATGTATTTTACAATATAAATGATACATCAATATTTGTGAAGAGTTAGTTGGCGGATAAAACCTAGGACCC
>JACLAC010024971.1_pt1 | contig 18350 bp, 9 predicted proteins | sample 8027881 | NCBI WGS metagenome assembly JACLAC01 (sample SAMN15725517, study PRJNA655200) | protist metagenome | isolation source: fluorescence activated cell sorting (FACS) single amplified genomes of... | place: Spain: Blaines Bay Microbial Observatory, Mediterranean Sea | collected 2016-01-19 | reverse complement strand
GACATTTTCTTATTCTTCTGTCTCTCCATCTCCTGTTGCACTCTTTTCTGGAACAGTTCTTCGCTGATTGCAAGTGCCTTGCCGACTGACATGACCTTCTCATTCTGTTTCATTTTTAGCATGTTTTTATTTCCGTAGGCCGATCCCCCAAATTTAGCTTTCGGGTCGAGGGTATTTTTAGGCTCGTTCCCAAAAGTACCTGATAAGCCTTTTTTCTTGCCTATAATACCAATGGCATTGGCGAGGTCTGGCGAACGCCTTGTACCACGGATCAATATAGCCTTTCCAAAAAGAGACTGGGCGACAAGCAGCAACAACATATATACACACAGCCTCATGCTCTTCACGTCTGCAGTTTGCTGTTTCAGGAAAGCACGAGAATCCAACGCGACAGTTTTCTTTCTGAAAGTATTAATTAAATATTATTTTTCGAAACTGTCATTGTTTGTGCTGTATGTACTTGGGCAAAAACTGTGAATTTTATTGAAAAAATACAATCTTAGCTTTAGAAATGAACTAGTACGATTGAATTAGTAACAACATCTTCAAGTCCCATATCATGATGGTAACTAATATACAAACAATAATTCGACCCTTTTTTTGGATGGTTTTTTTCCTCCCCTTTTCGTTTTTATCCAATTCCTTTCGTTTCTTTAATATTATTATTTCTTATAGGAAATGTTCAAAACTTTAAGTACAACTATATTGTATAATATTTTGTATTGTAAATATTTCATTTAAATATTTTAGTATATATACTTAAATACTCCTAACACTTTCGAATGCGTGCATTTCATGCCTAAAGCACCGATACCCATCCCGCACATCGAAGTTAAGCGGCATCGAGCAAGGTTAGTACTGTGGTGGGGGACCACACGGGAAGTCCTTGTCATGCATTCCTTTTTTTCTTTTATTCTTTTTACAAATCATCCACATAAATGGATAAATGGTGCTATGATTAGCTTATGACAACTAGTTGTATGTATCGAGCATATAATATTTTTTTTGATAGAATAATATTTTTTATACAGTATAATATTTTGTATTGTAAATATTTCATTTAAATATATTAGTATATATACTTAAATACTCCTAACGCTTTCGAATGCGTGCATTTCATGCCTAAAGCACCGATACCCATCCCGCACATCGAAGTTAAGCGGCATCGAGCAAGGTTAGTACTGTGGTGGGGGACCACACGGGAAGTCCTTGTCATGCATTCCTTTTTTTTTTTTTCAATACTATGGTCCTACTACAATATTTTCCAACATTCTTCAGATATATTATTATTAGAAAAAAGAACAATACACACACACTACTAACAACTAACAAGAAGGAATAAAAATAATCTTCTTTGTGCTACTACAATACTACCTACCACTGTATACTATTAATTATTATTATCAATTAAAATTTATATAGAAGTAAACAAATTGAAAAAAAAAATAGAAACTCTTTCAATGAGCCCTTTCTTTGCATTTTCCCGTTTGTATGAAGCATTGCTCCGATTTTTTCTCTGGTCAACATCATTTTGTCTTTCTTGCAAATGCTCTTCTTGATGCGCAAACCAACCAAGTAGATTTATTCTGAAGTTATCAAAAGAAGCATTGTCGTCAGCTTGATCTCCAAACTGTGCTAATCTGAAGATTGTCCAGGGGTTGTCCTTTAGCAACTGGGGCAAACCCATTTTATCACAAATCTTTTCAGGTGATAAAGCGTTGGGTAAATCCTGTTTATTTGCGACTACAATGATAGGTAAATTTCGGTGCCTTCGGGCCATGTAACCAAGTTCCTGTGCACTGCGTTGGAGAAGACTCTTGTCGTTCGAGTCGACCACATAAATCAAAGCATGCATATCGTTCAAAAGAACCTGATGAACATGGCGTACTGGCATTCTTCCACCAAAATTCCAAAAAGATAGATTTGTCTCTCTGTAGATGAAACTGTCAGCACCAAAAGGTAGCGTTGGATTGGGTGTGTTTCTCTCTCTTGACTTCAGATTGTTCAATATTGACGTTTTCCCAGAATTGTCCAGCCCTGTAATCAGAACTTTGACCTGAGCCTTGATTTTTTTGCTAGACATACTCAGAATAATATGGTACTGGTTTATTGGTTTCTATATGGTGCAATCACTACATGATAATGTACAGAAAGCAACATTATTATGTATCATACATCCTCATACGTTATGTTCCGTTTTAGAGATTGTGTATCGTTTTATTAGACTATTGTAATAGTAATCAAAAAAAGAAGAAGAAAAAAATTTATCCGCGACATAATACCATACACGAAGAAGAAGAAATAGTATTATTATTTTATTTGTATAGGAAATAACACACAACACGTCACAATATCATCATCGCTAAAATAATAAAATTATTCTATTCCTATTAGAACGCTATTATTTTTATTACTACTTGCTCCTGCCTATTTTTTATTTGTCGTTTTAGTTTATTTGTTATAATCTATATTTCAATACTTAATTATTATAGTAGTACATCATCATTCATGTATTTATTAGCTAATATTCCAAGGTGTCTTCTCTCTTTCTTTCCGAGAGTATATTATTTAATACACAATGAACCAAAGTGAATATTACGCTTTCGTCATAGAAAAGGGACACAATGGTAGTTCGGATACCTGACAATATGTTCATGAATCCCTTTCTTCTCTGTTGCTGTAAAAGTTGGCTACAAAATGCCTTTAACACTGGGGTTCTGATAATTTGTTGTGGAGTAATAAATTATATTTAGTAATCAATCTCCCCTCGTCCTCCTCTCAGCAGCAGTTTGTTGTCATAATAATAATAAATAATTGTGATAATAATAATAATAATAATACAAATTAAAAAAAAATAATAATAATAATAATACTGCTGCTAATACTTACTACAACCGTTATAAAAACAGCTCCTCACCGTTTGTACTGGATTGAGTCAAAACTTCACTGCCTTTGTTGCTGAATAAAACGTTTCGATTGCCAGTAGGTAAAAGTTTGTTTCATACTAATTTATTTTGCAACATCAGGGAAATACTACTATCGCTTGGCCAAGACCAAACATACCTTCTGCGAACTGGGACTTGGTGGTCTCGTGTGTGGTAGTCTTGATGATAAAAAGCCTGCACGACACAGGCCAACGAATCGGTTGGAGCAGAACATATTTGAGGACAATCAAAGAGTTAGAGAAAACAGAAGGGCTTAATGTGTACGTTAAGAAAGGCGGAAATTTAAAAGACATTCCATTAGTATACGCTGCCTGGTACCGCTGCAAAAAAACAGTATTGCTGCACATTTTGGAAAGGATGGTTGAAGTTCATGGTTACTCGACACAGTTTGCCGAATGCGTCCAGTTTGGTATGGTCACTAGTCTCTTTGACCCAGATGCGAATAGATGGCGCAAAACGACACTATCGCAAATACAAGAGCTGGTTGAAAAAGAAGCTTCGCGCCCTTCCGAAATTTTAAATACTTACAGAGGTTTCCACGATGAGGTCCCAATTTATTACGCCTTGTGGGGGGAAGCACGACTTGAAGTCGTTGAATGGATGTGTGAAACCGGGGGAATCGATTATGTAATGAACTGGAGGGATGATCGCGGCTGGACATTGTTACACTATTGCTGCAAATGGAATAGGCCGCGAGTGATACCATATTTTCTGTCTGTGTTTGGTACGGATTTCGCTCTTATTCGAAACGATTCTGGTCGAATTGCAATTGAATATGCAGAGAAAGAGGGGAAAGAAAAGCATGCAATTATTGACTTGCTTATGAACCCAAAAGAAACTCTGAATCACTACCTGATGAAGCATTGTCATTAGTACATAATTTTTGCTGGCTACTTGCTCTTCTTAATATCATACAGAACGTTGCTTATCTGTTCTCGATACTCTACCACTACCATCAATACTATATGTAATAAATTAGCTGAAAGAAGTACTACTACCAAACCGTACCAACAAAAAGGGTTGTAACAAACACCCAATTATTATATACAGGACACAACATATATATGTTGTGTCCTGTATTATTATTATTATATAAACACATCACCACCACCCCTCTTCGTTGTTGTTTTTATTATATTTAAGCTGATTTTATTATATTATTACTACCATCCTCCATCATCATATTCAATATATATTATTATAACAATTTCAATTTGAAAAATAGTAATTCTATACTACAAGTATACACTAACTCCTTGTGAATGTAATGTTTGCATGGACAACAGCAGCTTTTTAAATATTTTTCAGAGAACTTCGTGTTTTATTTATCTACTATGTCGGAGCTGGCGAAAGCTTCTTCATTCGGAAGCAAGGGGGAAGAAGTTGAGGGGGAAGAGTGTGAATGTTATGTTTCCTTATCTGCGTTGGCCAAGGCGAAGACAACTTTTGAAACAAAAGCCGCGATTAAGAAGTTCATGCCATTTATTAGATCATATGAATATAGAGACCTTGACTATTTGGGGGGTGGATTCACGCGTGTTTTGCGTTCGTACGTCCAGAACCACGTAATAGAGGGGCCACAGCAATCCTCGCAGCAGACTGCACCCACCGACGAACAGTTTGATGAAGCACCAAATGCGCTCCAAATTCTTCTAACAATTCTTAGTGCTCCCGAATGTACTGACGAGGTGCTAGGTGCAATATTTTCCTCTAGTGTGGCAAAGTCGTGCTTTGCGTCAGTCCTTCATGCACAAACAAGTCTAGAGGCCAACGACTTGGTGCAGCTTTTACATACAATTTATTCGAGGTTGCCGGCGACAAGACCTGCAGCTCGACAGTGCCTTGGTGCGGCAGTTTACCACATTGGTGCTACAGAACCCAGTCGACTTCGTGCGATGTCTACTTGTGCGTTTGGGCCAATCCTTCAATTCATAGGTTCGATTGTAAGAGGCTTCCAAACACCACTTTCTGAATCAAACCAACAATTGCTCAGCAAAAATTTAGTGAACCTTCATGAAGTCCCAGGTAAAATAAGCCATGAAGAGCCATTGCTGGCATTATTTCATAAACCGCTGGTCTTTTGTATCAAAGCTTTCTTAGATAAGGAGATAGAAGCAGGTAATGATAGCGGGCTGTTTTCAATTGTAATTCAAAAACTTGTCAGCTGCTGGCCGTCTCCATTCATGGGTAATTCTCCAAAGGAGATTCTGTTGTTGCACGAGCTTGCGATACTCCTGAAATACGCAGCACTGTCGACTGAGGCTGTGGGGTCACACCAAGCTAGTACCAAAATAAGCAGCTCAATGTTTTGCCTTCAACTTTCCCCTATTTCTCGCTCTTTGCTTTTTTCCCGTATTGCTCAGTCAATTTCAAGTGACCATAGCTACATAGTACAAGCAGCGCTACGAATGTGGCACCCAGAATCCGGGGTACTGCCCTTCTTCCAAGATCACATTGGCCAGCTAGGTAGTATGACCATTCGCCCAATACTATCAAAAGTTTTGAAGCACTGGAACTGTACAGTAAGAAGGCAAGGAAAGGCTGTGCTAAAATGGTTCCTCGATTATGATGAGGCTCTCGTTGTACGGTTGGGAGAACGACCATACAGGGATCTTGTGGCCTCAAAATGTTCGTCATCTGCAAATGACTACGAGTCTGAAGATGGCATAAGTGTTGTTCGCGATTGGGTGTATTCTTTCATTTGCACTGGTGATTCGGAGGAGGTAGGATTGGAGGAAAACGACTTTGAACAAACCGGTGGGACGGGGGTGGCTACAACAAGCGTCGAGACAAAATTAGTAGTCCCAGAAAAAACTTCGATGACATTGTTCGATTTAGTATTTGGAGACGATCTTGGGAAAGGATCGTATGCGTCGGTTCGTTACGCGAAAAAAATTTCACGTGGTAAAAGCGCGTCCTCCTGGGATGAGTACGCTGTTAAGCAAATTTCAAAGGAACATGAATCTATTGCCCTTCGAGAAATTAGAGTAATGAACTGCTTTTCTCATCCCAACGTTACTAGTTTAATTGCATCTTTTGAAAGTAAAAAGGCGTACCACCTAGTCCTACAATATGCAAAAAGAGGTGATTTACATGGGATCTTGGCATCGACAGGCCCTTTGACTGAGGAGTCAGTACAATTTTTGTCGGGAGAGATCCTGAATGCAATAAACCATATACACGGCAGAGGATATGTATATGGGGATCTTAAACCAGAAAATGTGCTTATTCACGAAAGCGGACATGTAAAGCTTGGAGACTTTGGGGCCGCTAGGCTTATTAGTGATTGCAAGCCAGAGGAAGTGGAGGGTACAGCAATTTATTTAGCACCTGAAATACTGAAAGGAAAGGGGGCTTGCGTCGGGTCTGACTTCTGGGCTCTAGGCTGCGTGATTTTTCAAGCGCTTGCCGGGCGTCCCCCAGGCTGGGCGCTTCTTCAGGAAAATGATGTTTACGAGACATCCCAGGATGACCGTAAAGATAGCTCAATGGATGAGCGTGTAAGCCGAAAAATTGTTAGATTTTCCACCAAAGACGATGACACAGATTTTTTCCCTACACACTTCACGACTCCTGCAAAACAATTGATATCGCATCTACTAAAGCCAGACGTGGACGAGCGGTACGGTTTTTCGGAGTGCAAACAGTCATCATTCTACGATACAGTTGACTTGGATACTTTACATATGCAAACACCAGTAAAGTTTGGTAATAATGAGAGTGCTGCTCCATTATTGGGAGGGCTTTGGAAACGTAGAACATTCTCACTGGTTCAGTCGCCAATCGTGTCGAGAAAACAATATAGTTTCTTGTCATCCGAGCAAATGCCAATAATCGAAGAATTGCTTTTGGAAAAGAATGCATCTTGGGTACCTATGGCAGGCGCATTGTCGAAATTGGGATTAGGTGGAATGAAAAAAATTGAAGAATCCACAAGTGACCAGAGCAGCAGCAAGACAAACTGTAGAGAGCATGAACGGATATCACCACCATGGTCTAAATCTCGTCCTGTGGTTCCACGTGGGAATCCGACTGGCAGAAGTAATTTCAGAACCTCCCGACCGCCTGCTACCAACAACGCAAGAAAGCGAAATGCGGGACTATACGTGAAAGGGTTGGACCTAACTGCAGGGTGAGTTGAAGTATTAAATATAAACTCTTATTATATTTTTTAATAAGAAAAAATAACATATCTGTAAGAGTCTGTAATAAGTCGTTTTAATCAACACACATTTTAGTAACATAGGAACACGCTTAAAACCCAAAGTCTTCAGCGAAACCCATGTCATCATACTCTTCTTCACTATCGCCAAACATGTCTTCCTCCACGAATTCCGCAACCTCAAACTGGCTAAAATCAACGGACCATCGTAGAGTGCCACCAATTCCTCCAAAACCGCGGCAAAATTGAGAACCTTCTTGTGATCTGTCTGTGATGAACTCCATGCGACATCCAAACTTTTTATAATTTTCTGCGAACCACTCGATCAATAGATCTTTCTGAATGACCTCCAGTTCCACGCCGGTCTCTTTGTCGCGAAAATGCGAGGAATCTTTCATCTGAAGCGGTGTTAAGTAAAGCGTGTCCTCTTCTCCGGTTTGATTATTCTTCACTACGACGCGCTCGAGGTCTAAGTTCTCGTAGATGATCAAAATTTCGACTGCTCCCATCTCAAGTGCATTCCACGTGTCCTTAATGCCAAAGCAAAATTTTCCAGTATCTCTGCTGATTTCCTCAAAAAACGATGATATCAGTTTCTTTTCTTGAACGAACTTAACATTCTTCAATGCCTCGGCTGCAAGCTCTATTGCCTGATTAAACCCGTTCTCTCCGCCATATGAGACGTCAATCATCTTAATTACGATTTTTTTCAACCTGGGGTCGAACAGATCACTTCGAGAAAGCTCTTGCTTGAACTCTGCGCTACCAGCCAGAATTAAACCAGCGATATTGGGAACAGTACCGCTTGGAACAAACATTTGAGTTGCGGTCTCGGCGACTTTGCGCAGGTAGTTGTGTCGTTTCTCCAAGCGCAGGCGAGCAAAACGAAGAGCGGACTGCCCTCCTCGCCCGTGCTTTTTTGGGAGCTCGACAGTGAACTTGTGCAAAATTTCTCGATTATTCCCTGTGAGCGTACCGAACAAACTCCCGTTACCGTCCATAACAATAAACCCAAACCTGTCATCGTCGTGGAGCAAGTCTCCCAGAGCCTCCGTGTGGAACTTGTTGTCACATAGGTAGAGTGAAGTGTTGATTGGTTTGAAAGGTTCAAAGTCAATGTTTACTTTCTTTTCTTTTCCCTCTTCCGTTATGATGGTTCCGCAGTAAATAATCAGACCATTTGGAGGGCATCTGTTATACAGTTTGAGTCGCTGCTGTGTGGAGGTGATAGCGCCAAGGACAGACAGTCGATTAACACGAGACTTGATATTGGAAGCTGTACCATACTCGTCGGTAAGCATTTTATTCAATTTCGATATTTGTTCCCCAGGTGGACAGATCAGACTGATCATGCTTGTACCAGCCCCCCGTGCTTTCGATAGTGTTTTGATTAGTTTTTTGATCTTCCACATTTCGATTGCCTTCTCCTCGTCCGTTTTCTCCGGTACTCCTCCCTTTTTCGACATTTTTAGTACTAGTTTTCAATTGTTTGTTCGTATATCGCCTTCTATATCGCTGAAAGGGTAAAAACTTTAATGTTGAATGCAAATAATTGCTTGACTCTGCTCATTGGTACTAAATCTCTCTGTGGTATTCTATGCCTCCTTTACCTGGTGGAGTAGATTGTTTATACAACAACTTGTCATAATGATTGACAACAAGGTGTATTATTATTATTTAAAATGTATAATAATAATAATAATTATTATTATTTTTTGTAATGTAATAATGAATAAATTTATTATTTTTATTATATAAAAAACATAATATATTTTTAGTGGTAGTAGTACCAAGTATAGTGGGTTGTAGTTTTTGTTGTTCTTTTTCTTGTTGATGCAATAGAAATAGCATTAGTAGTATAAAACTACAGTATTAATTCCTCTCCTATCTTGAAATCTACTATTGTTTTTATCGATTTTAATGTATTAGTATTAATATCGTCCTATATAAATATTTTTTTGTAGAATATCTTATTGTATTCAATGAAGATTTTCCATAGAATGTATACATTTGTTTCCTATATAATTTTTATTCATATTAATACATATATATTGTAGTAAACTATTCTATTCTACTATAAATCTCTTTCAATGGCGCCAAAACCAACAATACAAAGGTGGGATGAATGGTTGAGAGTGGAAGGAGGAAAGAAAGGAAAAAATGTTAAAAACATATTATTGAGATATCATCTTCATATAATTAATTAGACGACTACCTATTATTATACTGTGTAATCAAATCCCCATAAAACTCTTAAATTTTCCCAATATTACCAATTATTAAGGCAATAAATCCTACACTATTGGGGAGTAATTAAAATTACTCCACTGTTAATTTTATGCTGTAATATGGTTTAAAAGGAATAACATTTAAGGGTTTTATTACACAGTATTTATTATTCATTTGTCGTTTTCATTATCATCATATTATAGCTATATTAATAATTTTATGGTTCCTCCATATAAATAATCTATGAAACTTGGATGGAAACTTTAAGTCTAATTCGGATGCGGATAAAAGCGTGTACCAGCAGTAGTAGCGTCGTCTCTTGAGTAAGAAGAGGAAGAAGAAGTGAAGAGGTGAAGTATGGTCCAGAATAATATTTCATGTATCGATCCATTTACTCGTACTTCTTAGACTCATATATATCCCATGCTGTCTGTCAGTCATGGTGAATATTAATTAATGCTCAAGCGCACAGCATCCGGAGGTCTCGTCTCCGGAGTAGACGTAGTAGACTAGATAGAACTACTAGATCCTAGGACTTTAGACACTATAGGCATTGGCGACTTTTACTAAAAAATAATAATAAAAAATGGAAATACGGTACAACAATATACTGTATACCATCTGCTGAAGAAGACTATATAGAATTCAGTACTTTTGTACATTGAATTCATTGACATTATTATTCTAATTATGTATTTTTATTTTATTATAAATCTATTTACTATTTATTCTCATTCATCATTTAAACAAAACCAACAAACAATTACTACTACACTGCTGCTGCATAATTAGAATAATAATAAAGCAAAGAAGGAGGAGATTATAATAAAAACAACAACAAATAATAAATATAGAGAGAGAAAAAAAGGAGAAGAAGAAAAAAATAATAAAAAAAAGAGAAAAAAAAATAATTAAAAAAATTCTTCTTCTTCTCTTCTTCTTTTATTATTTCATTTTTATTATAATATTCGTACTGTAGTAACCCTACCCCTTTTATTTCTTGCTCATTTTTTTGGTAAGTAGTAGAGGAGTATTATTATTATAATACTTCTCTTCGTGTTTTGTATGATGATGATATGTAGTAGTAGTACTCTTAATAGTTCCCTTCTTCCATATATCTCAATAGTTGTTAGGTAAGTAAATATGGAACAAAATTTTGGGACAAACGAATTAAGGACTATGGAAAGATCTAGAGGCGAGGATGAATCATCTAGAATTAGTGGAGGAATTGTCTAAACAATTTTACTTAAATGCAACCAAGTGAATTGCAATATATAATTTTGCTTGTCTAGCGCAGTAGAGAATTTGATGGTGTTGTCTCACAAATTTGTTGTTTCGTGTGCATATTTCTCGGCCTTTTTTGGACTTGGTCTCTGTCTTGCATGCATCGGCCCTTCGCTATTGCAGTTGGCAAAAAATACAGGCAATGCCATTGATGCCATTGGAACCGTTTTTGCGTGGCGTGCTGTTGGTTATTTGATCGGAAGTGTCACTGGGGGGCAACTTTTTGAGCGTTTACCAGGGAACCCACTTCTTGCAATGGCAACGCTACTTTGCTCTGTTGGAACCCTTTTCATCCCCTACTGCAAATCGTTGGTGACCCTGGCAATTTGCACGGGGTCACAAGGTGCAGCGATGGGGTTTTTGGATACTGGTGGAAACGTGCTCCTCATTCAACTGTGGACGGATGAAAGCAACCCCTCGGCCGCCGATCCTTACATGCAGACTATGCATTTTTTCTTCGCTATCGGCGCATTTGTAATTCCCATTATTATGGACGCATACGAGCAAAGCGGTTTTTCCTTCGCATCCTCGTTTATTACAATTTCTATTTTTTTGCTTGGGGTGGCGCTTTTTCTTGCAATCATATCGTGGACCACACCTAGGAAATCAAAAATGGAAGTGGATGCAATAGAGGATAAGAAAGGCGGGGCGAACGTGAAAACGGGCTTATCACGGTCATTGCAGGAAAAGGTTCTCTTCTTTTGTGCCGGATTGCTGCTGTTTATTTACGTTGGTGCAGAATCGACTTATGGTGGACTTGTGTATACGTACGCTGTAACCGTTCTGGGGTGGGATGTGAGCAGTGGAAAGTTGGTTACAAGCATTTATTGGGGTGGTCTGGCGATTGGGCGTTTGGTGGCCGTGCCCCTGAGCATGAAGTTTACACCCATTCAACTGCTTTTGGGGGATTTGATTGGGTGCTCAGTCTCTGCAATTTTTTTGCTGCTCTTCCCTCTGAACGATACTATCTGGTGGACGTTGTCTGGTCTGTACGGACTTGCAATGGCTTCAATTTTCCCAACGGTCATTAACAGCGCGTCGTTTTACACAACAGTAGATGGCCCTGCGACATCGGCTATGGTGGTTGGGGCAAGCATTGGAGATATGACCATACCACTTGGAACAGCATTACTGTTTGTTTCGCCCGGGGCTTTTTCTTTCCCTATTGTCGTGTTTGCACTAACATGTGGGTGTATTCTCGCACTATGTGGTCTTATGTTTGCCGGAGCAAATATTAGGCGTGCTAACAATGCAAGCCGATGTCAAAAAGATATTGAAACTACAGAGAAACCTGACAAAGCGCTAGTATCGATTTAAGTGAACTATTATATATCATCATATGATGATGGTGGTGATGATGATGGATGAGGTCGGTGTTTAGCTTAATAAAATTCGAAAATGTGTTGATGATGTAGGTATGTGAATGTGGTGTTATTATTTTATATATTAGGTACCAACTAGTATATAATAATAATAATAATTTATTATTTTTTTTTATTGTTGTTCTACTACTTATTATTACTAGTACTATTTTAATTAAAAAAAATAATAATAAAATAATTTGGAAAGCTATACTTACTACTGTGTATTATTAGCTTAGCGATAGGTACAACAAGTAGTAATGGTGGTGGTGACAGCGTTGTGAATGTGTAGGACTCGAGAAACACGTATGTATTCAACTGCGGAATGGAAGTGTAGGCTCCATTGTGATAAATGCAATTAACTCTTACAAACGACATAAAGACAAGTGTTTTGATTATCTATTAAGTGATGGGTAATCCCCTTTTTAATACCATTGTGTGGTCTGTGCATGGTGTGCATTTCTTGTCCAGTCGTTCTTTTCTATTTGCAATACTACTGGGGGGTGTTTTTATTCTAACTACGGCGCAAGATCTTGGCGGCAAAGTAGGAAAAAATCGATACGCTTTGCATAGGTTTTCAAAAGTTGGCACCAGTACACTTCATGGAATACAAGCAAACTCTAGCAATATGGAAAGTTTTGACCAACAGGTGGAAACATTTTTGAAAACCCATGGGTTAGGTAGTCACGTAAAGTCTAGTTTGGAAAACAGCATGGTAGGTTATGAGGTGTTTGTGTTGGGGAAGGTTGTCCCTGATGAGTTATCCATAGGCTTTGACGTCAATTGTGCAAGCGCCTTAGAAGATATTCAGGTGTGCCAAAATATTGTCATCAACTTCACTCATTTGGATACAAAAATAAAACATGTGAACAATATCTGTAGCACGCACAGACTAAAAGCGCAAGACTGCGATACTGTCCACTCTGCAGTAGAAGAAAAGAAGCAGAAATGGCTTCGGGACCAACAGAAAATTACTCTTGTTCCAGTGACATTCCTTTTTGAAATGATTCATGCATCGGAGCAGCTTCTAGATCTACTTGGTTGTAAGAAAACAGCGCAGATTTGGGAGAAAAGCAAGTTAACAGATTTGCTAAAGAAGAGATGGTACAAAGAGTGCGCATGCACCATTGCTATGGACCTTTATCAGAAGGGCACAGAGTCCGATCCATGGAAAAAATACTATGAAGCTGGGCATAAATTTGAATTTAATCCTGATGCGTATGAAATGAATCATATTTTTGTTTTGTCTTATGAAATTCCACTGGCTGATATGTATAACTTAGGAGGCATGTTGTATAAAATTGCAGAAGCCCGCCGGAGCGACGTGTTGCCACTGACTGAGTTTCAGACCTCTTGCTTAATGCATGCAACAACTTTATTGGAAGGCGTTCTTCAGCTTCAGCCACGACATCTACAGAGTCTTGCAATTGTCAGTTCGACACGGAGACTTCTTGGAGATATCGATGCGGCTTCAGTGCATTACATAAATGCAGCTATTCTACAAAACCAGTTCCCAAAAAATTCCTTGGGAGACATAGTAAATTTCGACGACGAACTATTTTCTTTCCGCTTTCCTCCGACCAACAAGGATTTCAACCACACGGTCTCTTATAAAATTTTGCACGATATGGAACAAATACAGCATCTAATTGATCTTCACATTTTTGAGGAATCGTCTTGGCAACCCATTGTGAATGAGTATTCGATTTTACTCGGAGAGTTTCTGGAACTAGAGCGAAGATACGATGACGAGCTATGGCATCTACACGAAATCCCTTCAATATACAAAAAGGTCCTAGAAACCAACGGTCGCATTCTAAACATTCGTCATACGCCTGCTATGTGGCCATCTGCAAATGTTCTTGGCGATTGGAAAGGTACTAAATTGTCGAACGATTACTTCAGCAGTTCTCCAGAGTGTGCATATGTCGACAACTTTCTGAGTGAGCATGCCTTGGAAGCAATTTACAAATTTGCAACAGAGAGCACGGTGTTTCACAATGTTAAGGGGTATACAAAAAAACGAGCATATATTGGTGCAGGGATGGAAGAAGGCTTTGCACCAGGGCTTCTGTTTCAAATCGTCCATGAATTAAGAAAAAAGATACCTGACATTATTGGTAATATGAAACTCACCCAGGCGTGGGCATACAAGTACATTGGCCAAGATAATGTGGATGAAGGGATCAATGTGCATGCTGATGATGCGGCGGTCAATGTAAACTTTTGGATAACCCCTGATGAAGCTAACCTATTGCCAAAAGAAGGAGGCCTTGATATTTTTGACAAAAAAGCTCCGAATTCTTGGAGTTTTGAAGAATTGAACAGAGATACACAGAAAATATCTCGGTATCTTAAAGATGAAAAACCCATAGCCAAGATGATTAAGATACCATACAAACAGAACCGAATGGTGATTTTTCATTCCAGCTTATTTCACCGCACAAGTAAATTGAAATTCAAACGAGGGTTTCGAAACCACAGAATAAATCTCACATTACTCTTTGGAGGTAGAAAAAAGTGATGGCCGCTTTTCTTCTACTGGGTATGGAATTTTCTTACAACTGATTTCTACATATTGTTATATTATTTCAGTCATATAATATTATTATACGAGTATTTTATAATACATATATAATTAATCTTTTTTTCTTCCACACCTCACCTGTGTTATGTTGTTGTTGTAGTATTATACTAATATTTCAATACTCTGATGTATTGATTACTTCGTAATAATAAAAATAGCTAACTCGTAACAATCATCGGATAATAACATTTTTTTTGGTATAAATAGTAGTTTTGTGTAGTAGTAGTATCGGTACTATTCAAGTATATAGAGTATGATGATATTTTGTTATTGATATAGTAGTAGTGTGACAGTGTATTTGCTCTATCGAATAGGATGCTTGTAAACATTCAATTTGCACACACTCAGTGAAATTGTATATATTAATCGATTAGTAAGTAATTCGTACGATGCTTATTTCAAGTAGATCAATATTATTATGCTGAGCTCTTTTCTCTTAAAAAGTGAGTTAGCTAAGTCTGTAGAGGGGCTTAATGAAAGACGCGACGAAAAGGAGAAACAAAAGCAGTTGAGGAGTACCAACCCGACTGCAACTTTAGTGTATGACATCCAGGGTCACTATATTAAGAAAGTGTGGAAAAAAGTCTTTGCTGAAGAAACTTATCAAGGGAGAATATTGTGGACAGATATATTAGAATTAATTGAGCAGTGCCGTGAACAACGTGTTTCTGAACAAGGCAACGAGTTTCCAAAGGTTGATTTTGCACTTGGGCCTGGTGGTTGTCGTGCAGAAGCAGTAGTTTCAAGATTTGATAAAAAATACCAGCGATACTACGGCAATAAACGCCGGCAGTATCACCAACTTCACAGAGTTAATAACCCGCCACTGCTTCCGGAAACCCACTTTTCTATACACAGTGCAATTAGGAGTGTAGAGATTGACGAGGTGTCAAACGGTGACGATATATGGTTTATCAAAGCTCCAGGTGTACAGCGGGGCGAGGGGATAATTGTTAAGGAAGGCTCCAAGTTAAAGTGCGTGCGAGACTCCGAAGACTGCGGCAATGGAGCTCATACCATAGAATCTGGTGTTGCAACAATCAAAGCGAAGTTGGAAAATGAAGATAGGGAGGTTCAACGTAGATTGAAAAGTAACAAGCAGTGGAGAAAACATGTTCTTCAAAAATCTCCAGCCCAGGGAAATATTGCCTGCATAGATGGACGCAAAGCTGACCTAAGAATGTACATATTGCATGCTCCAGATGGGAATATATACTATTTTCCAAATGCAGTAGTCCGAATTGCCCAGATAGAATACAGGGGTTCTCAAAATATAAGCCATAGTTCCCAGTTAACGAACGTTTCCACTGGTGGCCATATTATACAGGGTGCAGACTGGGAGTTATTTCGACAATCATTGCCATCTATTGCAAATTTATTGAAGCGGTTGGTGCTCTACTCGTCCGACTGGTTTCAGCGTGGCCGGTGCGAGTTGATAGGTGTCGATATTATTTTGGATGCTGAAGGAACACCGTACCTTCTTGAACTAAACAACAGTCCGCAAATGGGTGGGCACGACACTCCGTATTTGTTTCGTATTGAAATGCTGAAGCAAATGCTGCACCTTGCGGTGTACCCGACCCTTCGATCATATTATTGTAGCAGTAATGATATTTTAGACCAGCCGGTGATACCCCCTCGCATGCCTCAGGATCAAATCCAATGGGTCCTGCTGCAAGAATTATCATTATCTGACCTGCATTTGCCAGCTTTTCCCATACGCTTTGCATGGTTAGTTGACGAATTGGTGTATTTTGAAAAGATTTTTGCCTACCTCAGCAAGGAAGAGGGGCGTGGCATGGACAGTACAGAAAAGCATGGTCTTGCACAATACATTCAATTACTAGCGGAATTTAAAGACAAAACATATGCTGCATTTGAGAACAACCATAATTTTGCTAAGCCAAGTGTCAAGTTCGATACCCTAGGCTGCGTTGGAATCATTATTCACCCTAGTTTACCAAATGAAGAAGTCGTCTGTATTGGCTACAAAGGAAAGTGTTGGCTGCTAAAAAAAAAAATTGATGTTTTCAATTCCATTGTTCTAAGTCATGATGGGACGGCCAGAAAGTTGGAGAAGATACAAATTGAGACCGCTTTGAGCGCATTTATGCAGTCGTAGGTCGAACTTCATCCCTTCAAGCCATGAATCGAAATCGCTAATAATACTAAGATTTATTGTGACTTGTTTTGGTGTTAAGTAACATACTATACACAATATTATATTTTTTTAAGATTGATTGTGTGCGTTAAATAAGAATTTTGAATTATACAGTTTATTTAGACCTTTAGGACTTCGAAAATTTTAACACTTTTCTCCCTCATACCCCAAAAATCTATTGGTTCCCCTACTCAAGCAGTTCCACGCGGTTAAGGGTATCTTCCAATATTTTCAGCATGGCTTCCTCTGTACCCTCTCGCGTCCTTTTTTCTTCATCAATTTGCCATCTCAGCTTGCCAAACAAATCGTCTAGCATTTTCATTAACGTATTCTCCATTTCTTCCCGTATTGTCTTCTCTTTGACTGTCATGTGTTTCACTTCCGACAGTGTTTGGACCGTTTGGACCTCATGCTGTTCCAGGGTTATTATTTTTTCGCTCAGTCGCCCTACTAGGGCGTTTATTTCCACGTCGTGGCTTGTACTATTAGAACATTTTCGTTCCATTTCTTGAATGCGTTGATTGAACCTCTGGATCTCGTCCGTAAACATGCGCTCGGCATCACGCTTCATTCGACTGACTTCACTATTGAAACGCTCTTCAGCTAACCTGATTTTGTCCTCTGCAGCTACTCGGGCGCGCTTTTCCTCCTCGTATTTGTCGGTCAACCCTTTGATTCTGTCTTCTAGAGCTCTTATTCGCTGATCATACGATCCCTCGCCCAACTCCTTAACAATTTGGTCTGCAATATCCGAAAGCTTCTTCTGTTTTTCTTGCACTTCCTTCAGCGAGGATGCCATGGCCGATTGCCTCGTCCGCTTTTCGACCGCTTGGACCCGAGCGTTATCTGCCAAACGCTGAGATAAATTTTCAAGCCTGCTGCGCACTGGAGTAGCTGTTCTCAATCCCAGTCGCTCAAAGGTGCTTGGTACCTTTGGCTCAACGACCGGGATGGGCTCCGGTTTTGGAGAGGCAAACCCAACTTCTGGTACTTTTCGAGACACTGGTGCGTTTGTGGCAGGTCGTGGAGAATGGTTTTCCGGAGAAGCTACTCTTGTTTTGTGAGGGGTTTTCCCTTTATCTGTTATAGCGGGTGATGGGTTTGCCTGTGACTGGGGTGATTGTTTTTTCTGCTTCGTCTTTGCTACGACTATATCATCACTCATTGGGGACAATGGAGAAAACATTTCGCTGCGAGCTATTTTTTTTCCCTTTCCCCTTTTTTCAACAGGGGTGTTTTGCTGAGGTGTCATCTTTTTTACTTCGGTTGCCCTGTCGTTCGAAACGGTTGCGGTGTTCTGATCCTTATCGGGACTCAAGTTTATCGACTCGTCAATACTTTCTTCCAAAATTAGACTTTCCTGGACACTTTCAGGTTGTGGAACATTTCCTGTAACTGATTTTTTGTTTAAAGACGTTTCCACTGCGGAGTTCTTTAGACTGTTTCCCCTGCTTACTTCAAAGGAGTCCTCTTCGAAATCATCGTCGTTGAAATCTGAAGAAACGTCAAAACTGTTTACGGATAAATCGTTTAAAACGTCAGCCATTTCTGCAGATGTAACCTATGCTGTTCCTTAAGTTTCCACACTCTAGAAATAGTTAGGAACGGTCTCACTAAAAGA
>JACLAC010006012.1_pt1 | contig 18353 bp, 16 predicted proteins | sample 8027881 | NCBI WGS metagenome assembly JACLAC01 (sample SAMN15725517, study PRJNA655200) | protist metagenome | isolation source: fluorescence activated cell sorting (FACS) single amplified genomes of... | place: Spain: Blaines Bay Microbial Observatory, Mediterranean Sea | collected 2016-01-19 | reverse complement strand
ACGCACACGACAAGACTGCGATTTTCGCGCTTGGGCGTCGCACCGGGCAGCACGAGCTCCTCCTCGAAGTAAGTCTCACGCACGTCGCTTTCCTTCAGGAGCGTGTGAGATCGAGAGGTTAGCGCACGTACCACATCGGCGCCCTCCATCTCCGGGGGCACGCCAACGAGCGATACGGACAGCGCCAGTGCGCGTGAAGCGGGCGGCATCACCTTGCACTGGAGGACCGTGACACCCAGCGGGCTCGCGTAGCCGTCTCCCATCACTTGCAAGCCGATACGGAATGTGGCCTCCTGTTCTGCGGTCCGCGGCTCTTGAAAAATCGAGGCGAAGTCCCAGAATATCCCCACGATGTGAGCGCACGACTCATAGCAGAGCGCGTCTTGGATCGCGTGGAGGGTCTTGTTATCTGGATCCGGATGCCGTCGCATGCGCCATGGGTAACTCAGAAAGCCGATGGCACGCCTGTTCGACTGCAGCGCAGCGACTGCCTCGTCCGGCTTGAGGTATATGCGCTCTCCTGCAGCCTCTCTTGCCTCGAGCTTCTGCCGCGACTCAGCGGATGAGAGACCATTGTTACGCAGGACCAAGGTGTCCAACAGTCGGATCGCGCCGCTCTCCAGCGCCTCCGCAAGGTGGTGGTCCAGCGACCGCAGATACTTGTGGCCGCGATCCAACTCCCCATCCTCCACGGGAGCAGCCTCAGCAGGAAACACCTTCCGTGACGCACTGCGAAGCATTGTCGCGTTCAGTCGGTGACGGGAAGCGAAACGGTGATGTTGGGGTCGCACGGCTTTCACAGTCAGATACAGTCCCTTTTTTGGACGCGCGCCGCCCGCGTGGCGTCGAAGGCAAAATTAACCAAACCAAGCTCATTACTCCCTCCCACTCTACAGCTCACTCAGAAAGCTCACCGGTAACACCTCCTTACACCTCGCGACGTCTCGATCAGCCGAGGGCGACGTCAAGGATCATCATAATAACGAACCCGAGCATGAGGCCCTGCATCGCGAGCCCCTTATTCCCGTGCGCCTGCATCTCCGGCACGAGCGAGTCGCACACGACGAAGATCATCGCGCCCGCGGCCAGCGACATCGTATACGGCAGCATAGGACGGCACCACTGCACGAACGCCGCGCCCAACACGCCGCCAATCGGCTCGACGAGACCGCTCAATTGGCCGTACCAGAAGGATTTGAGCGGGGAGACGCCCTCGCGCATGAGCGGCATGGAGACGGCGAGGCCCTCCTGAGAAGCGAGGCAAGCGAGGCAAGCAAGGAGCAGAAATGAGTTGAAGCGGCTCTTCTGTGCGCGTGTGTGCATGCTCTGGCTTGTGTGCTGCTGCTGCATATGCGGCGCGCACCGGGAAGTTTTGTATCCCAATCCCGAGCGCGAGCGACGCGGCCGATCCAAACGTCGCACCCGGCGCCGAGCCGATCGCTCCAAACGCGACGCCGACCGCCATGCCCTCAGGGAAGTTATGTATAGTAATCGCTATGATGAGCATCAGCAACCTCCGGAGCTTTGTCACGCGGCCGGGGCTCTCCTTACTACTGCTGCTGCTGACGGCTTTGGACGACGGGCTGCTGCTGCTGCTGCTCCGCGGCTTTGCGGGGCTCGTGCTGCGCTTCGACTTGCCCTTTTTGAGCGGCTCGTCGTAATGAATCACCTTTGGCCCGGCCGCCACATCGCGGTAGAGGTCGAGCTCCTCGAGCGAGCCTTGGACCTTGGTGAGCCACCAGTCGGTGCCCTGGAGGATGGCGCCGCCGGAGAGGAAGCCGAGCGCGACCGGCGCGTACGAAAAGTCGCCCCAGCCTTGGAGCTCGGCAAACTCGAGCGCGGGCGCGAGCAGCGACCAGTACGACGCGGCCATCATCACGCCGCCAGAGACGCCGAGCATAAAGTCGAGCACCTTGCGGTAGGTCGCCTCGGGCAGATCGAGGCGGTGGACGATGACGGACGCGGAACCAAGCGCCGTCATCAACCATCCAAACGACGTGCCGAGGAAGGCGAGCAGCACCGGGTGCCACTCCTTGATCGGCACGCGAGGGCACGGCGGTGAGGCGCCGCCGCGCAGCGAGAGGTACCAAGAGGAGGCCTGCGCGTCGCAATATTGCTGGGAGGCGGTGGAGACGGATTTTAGCTGCGGTTTGGTCGACGCGGCGAGCGGCTCGACGAGGAGGAGGAGCGTGAGCGCGAGCGCGGCAGCCGGACGGCTCCGACGTGGCGTCGCCATCTTTTTCACCTCCGGGGTGTGATCTCCGACGCTTGAAACGGCGGAAATCGCCAGGGGGCGAGGGGGGAGGGGCGTCGCGCTCGGCGCCTCGGCCGGCGTGACGGTTGGCACCGCGGTGATTGCGAACCCGCGCAGTTTTATTCTGGCCTGATTCTCTTGCCATTAAGCCGCGGCATGTTGCAGCTCCTCGCATCGCCGCAATTCGGCCTGGTGCCAGCGCCGTCCTTCCCCGTCATAGCCACCACCACCGTCATATCACGTGGCCATCTCTTCGACGTTGAGATGGCGCACAAGGACAAGCCATCGCCGCGCGGCAGCGATTTAAAGATGTCCCACAAGAACAAGCCGGCGCGCTACGCCGAGCGGCGGCCGGGCTACATGCCGGCGTCGTCGCACAGCAAGACGCAGCCAAAGTGGCGGCACACGCCGGATGTTTCCCTGTCGGCCGCGGCCAGCGCCATTCCGGCGCTGCCGACCGACAAGTTGCCGCCGCCGGTCGACGGCCAGCGGATTCCGGTCGGCCGCTACCCGGCGCTCGTGCTGAATGCGGATTATACGCCGCTCTCGTACGTGCCGCTCTCGCTCTGGAGCTGGCAGGACACGGTGAAGGCCGTCTTCCGCGAGGCGGTCACCGTGCTCGCCGAATACGATGTGCACGTCCGCTCTCCGTCGACCGAGATGGCCTTACCGTCCGTCATCGTGCTCAAAAAGTACGTCGGCCGGCAGAACAAGGGCATCCCGTGCTTTACGCGCCGCAATCTATTCCTGCGCGACCAGTTCACCTGCCAGTATTGCCAGAAGTGCCTTCCGTTCAACCTGCTCACGTACGACCACGTCTGGCCGAGGGCGCGCGGCGGGACGACCGATTGGGAGAATGTGGTCACGGCCTGCTCGCCGTGCAACCTGCGAAAGGCGTCGCGACCACTGGAGAATATTCCGGACATGAAGCTATTGACCGAGCCGGAGCGGCCGACCTGGCCGGAGCTTCACGCGAAGGCGCGGCGCTTCCCGCCAAAGGAGCTTCATAAGGATTGGAGCGATTATGTGCTGTAAGAGAGAGGAGCGTCCGTGAGCCGCGTGAGAAGAAAAGAGTGTAATATTTATGTGCTGTGATGAGAGCGTTGTCCTCTCGTTTGTTTATTTGAGCGTGCTTGTGTGAGCAGTGTAGAGTGTGAGCTATTGTGATAATTGTGTGGAGCGATGCGGAAAATCGACAGGCGCCGTCGTGGGCGCTTTGCGACGTAGCCCTCGACGCAGCGACCTAGCCCACCACCACACCACATGACGCGCTCCCGCCACTCCCGCGAGCGCTTCTCGCGCAATTCCGACGAGCCGGAGGATGACGGCGACGAGGACGAGATGGAGGAGGAGCCGCAGCTCGACACGAGCATGAAGCACGCGATCATCGTCGACGGTCTGCCGGTGGTCGAGATGGCGAAGCGTGACAAGCTGCTGAATGTCGTGCGCAAGTTCTTCTCGCAGGTGGGCACGATCATCGAGAACGGGCTCGAGATGCCCTTTGACGACGCCGGCAAGAGCCTCGGCTTCGCCTTCATCGAGTTTGAGTCGGAGCAGCAGGCGGCGGCGGCGATCACGAAGGCGAATGGCTACAAGCTCGACAAGGCGCACACGTTCATCGTCAACTCGTTCGAGGACCACGCAAAGTACATGGCGGTGCCCGACGAGGAGGTCGAGTTCGAGCCGCCGCCGTACGTGCCAAAGGAGTCGCTCCTCCACTGGCTCGAGGATGCGAACGCGCGCGATCAGGTATGCGTCCCCGCCACAGCAGCAGCAGCGCACCCCTCTTTTTTTATTTCGCGACCCTCAAATCTCACCCCTCGCCTCCTCCCTCCTCCGCAGTACGTCACCCGTTACAACGACGAGACCGAGATCTGGTGGAACGACCCAGGAAAGCCCGAGCGTGAGCCAGCCTACGCCAAGCACAAATGGGTCGATACATACGTCTCGTGGTCGCCTCGAGGGACCTACCTCGCGACCTTCCATCGGCTCGGCATCATGCTATGGGGCGGGCCGTCGTGGAAGAAGCTGCAGAAGGTCAACCACGGCGGCGTCAAGCTCATCGACTTCTCCCCATGCGAGAACTATTTGGTGACCTGGTCACCTGAGAGCGACCAGAGCGTGGCACTCATCGTCTGGGACCTGAAGACCGGCCAGAAGCTGCGCGCGTTCCCGGGCGCGAAGCCGGATGGCGAGATGGATTGGCCCGCATTCAGATGGTCGCACGATGACCAGTACGCGACAGCAGCGCCATCCTCCTCCACCTCCCTAATACCCCCTTCTTCCTTTTGCCCTCTCTCACCTCTCACACTCCTCCACACACCCTCCTCTCTCTCCACAGGTTCTTCGCCCGCATCGGCGACGACTGCATCTATTGTTACGAGTCGTCCTCCATGAAACTCATCAAGGACAAGGCCGACAAGCGCTCGTCCGTCCGCGTCGAGGGCGTGAGGTCCTTCCAATGGAGCCCAAGCGACAACATCGTATCGCTGTGGATCCCGGAGCACACCAACAATCCGGCGAAGGTGGTACTCATGGAGCTGCCTTCACGCAACGAGCTGCGGCAGAAGAACCTGTTCTCGGTCGCCGACCTGCGGATGACCTGGCATGATCAGGGCCATTTCCTGTGCGTGAAGGTCGATAAGCACTCGAAGTCCAAAAAGACGCTCAACTCGGTGTTTGAGCTCTTCCGGTTAAGAGACAAGGAGGTGCGCACCACTCCCACCCCTCTTCACCACCTCCCACCACCTTCCCTCGCCTTCCTTCTTCTCTCACCACCCTCCCTCCCACCTTACCACCTACACCACCTAGGTGCCCATCGAGGTCATCGAGTTCTCCAAGGACACCTCCGTCGCCGCCTTTGCGTGGGAGCCTAAGGGCTTACGTTACGCGGTCATCCATGGAGAGACGGGGCAGAGGTCGGACGTCTCCTTCTACTCGATGGGCTCCAAGTACAATGGCCGTGTCTCTCTGATCAAGACGATGGACAAGAAGGCCTGCTCGACCTTATGGTGGTCGCCCGTGGGCAGCATCATCCTGCTTGCCAACCTTAAGGGCACCGCCGGCAACTTGGAATGGGTCGACGTGAATCAGGTGCAGACGATTGGCGAGGCCGAGCATTTTATGTGCTCCGACATCGAGTGGGACCCTACAGGGCGCTTTGTGGCGACGTCGGTGAGCCACTGGCGCCACCAGATGGAGAATGGTTATATTCTTTGGTCGTCCCACGGGAGGGAGCTCTCGCACGAGAAGAAGGACAAGTTCTACCAATTCTTGTGGCGCCCGAGACCGCCGAGCCTTCTGACAGAGGCGAAGGAGAAGGAGATTCGGAAGAACCTGCGCAACTATTCTAAGAAGTATGAGGAGGAGGACGCGAAGCTCAAGACGCTACTCGACGCGGACCTTCTCAAGAAGCGCCACGAGCAGCATAAGGCCTTCGAGCAGTTCCTCAAGGCCAAAGCGGCCGAGTACAAGGCGCTGGCCGCGCAGAGGATTGCGCTGCGCGGCGGCACCGAGTCGGATGATGAGGACGCGTATACCTTAGTGGAGGAGGAGGAGAGGGAGCAGCTCGAGATGACGGAGGAGGTTATTGACGATGGGGAGGAGATTGAGATTGGCGACGACTGAGTGACTGAGAACGAGTGTGTGCGGGCCATGCGGAGCGTATAGAGAGCGGTAAATCTGTGACTAGCGACCGTGTTCTGTGTCACAATACGGAACCGAAACCTGTGCGTAGATTTACGATATCTGACTGACTGTATCTGTCTTGTGACTAGTGCTCGCGAGGACGCCGCAAAGTTCGAAAGATGACGTCGCTTCCCAAGACCCCGACGCAGGCTCGTAATCATGGGCGATACCATGGATGTATCCGACGAGCCCGAACTTCTCACGACCGAGACGGTTGTCGAATACGTAAAGGAGCTGCTCACCAATAAGCCCAACTTGCCACTCGATCTCAGCGCGGCGCTCGTCGCTCGAGAGATTGGCGACGGCAACCTCAACTATGCGTGGTGCGTCTCCGAGCCAGGCAACGAGTCGAAAGCCGTCTTCATCAAGCAGGCTCCCGGCTTTATCAAGTGCCTTGGCGCCGACTTTAAGCTGGGCGCCGAGCGGCTGCTCGTCGAGAGCGACGTCCTCGCCGAGTACACAGTTGCCGCGCCGGCGTTCGTGCCAAAGATGTTTGCACGCGACGCGACGCGGTGCGTGATGGTGACGAAGTTCCTCCACGGCTTCGAATTGATGCGTAGCGGCCTCACATCCGGCCGTTGCGAGCCGCGTATGGCGGCCGACGTCGCGCGCTTCATGGCGCTCACGCACGCGCGGACGCACTCGAAGGCCAAACCCTCTCAAGGCTGGTCGCACCTCACCAACGACTCAATGTGTGGCATCACGGCCGAGTTTGTCTTCTCAAAGCCACTCGATCCAAACGATGGGACAAACCGCTGCTCAGACGGTGAGGTCGCCGATGCGGCGGCCAACTTGCGCAAAGACGAGAAGCTGTGTTCAGAGGTGGAGCGGCTGAAGGTCATCTTCCTCAGCCAGAAGGAGTGCCTCGTGCACGGCGACTTGCATACCGGCTCCGTCATGGTGCCAATCGACGCGGCGACGGCGGTGGATGCGGCGGGCGCGGTGATGACGGCAAAGGTGATAGACGCGGAGTTTGCGCACTTTGGATGCGCGGCGTTCGACCTGGGCGCCTTCATCGCCAATCTGCTATTCGCGCACATCGCGTCCGATGACGACCCTACACGGCGCATGAGCCTCGAGAGGATGCTCAAGGATGTGTGGGCGACGTATACGAGCGAGGTGCAGAAGGCACAGCCGGGGATATTCGCGTCGAAGGCTGCAATGGAGGAGCTCGTCGACTTAACTGCCGGCTTCTGTGGGTGTGAGCTGATCCGTCGGACGATTGGCGCGGCGCACGTTGACGACATTGAGAAGCTTGAACCGGCCGAGCGGAAGCATAAGGCGGAGAAGACGTGCCTTGGCGTTGGGACGCTGCTCATCAAGGAGGGAGCAAAAGGGCTGCGCGGCGATCGGCTGCTGTCCAAAGAATTTGATGCGATCGTTACGTTGGCGACGGCGCTGATCAAGTTGAAGTAGAGAGATGGGTTCGTTTGGTGTGGTATGGGCTGGGCGTCATTTCTACACGTGTTGAAGTTGTGTGTCAGCTTTGTATGCGAATTGTACAAAGAAAAAGAACTACGCGGCCAGAGTTGAGCCTACGCCGTCCGCTTTGCCCGGTTCATCCTTTTTCGCGGCTGTTATTCGGTGCGCGTAAGCGGGCGTCTCCATGCCGTATTTTGCAAAATATGCGTTCCAATCGGCCTGCCATTTGTCGAGCTGCTCGCGCGTGTAGGTTGCGCGTGCATAATGCAATTGCTCATCTGCGACGCACGAGAGAGAGAAACACGCCGCGTCGGCACAGAGCAGCATGAATAAAAAAGAAAAATCGTGCGCGTACTGTAGAGCTCGTATGTTTCGGCAAACGTGTAGGTGCTGTCTCGCGTCTTCGCCTTCTGCGGCTTGGCTGCAGCGATGCTGCTCGATGGCGAATTTGGCATTCACAGCGGCCGAACTTGAGAGTGCCCGCGACGGCGCTGCTCTCTCTGTTTAGGAGAGCGGCTCGGAGATTTTGTAAAGCGCTCATGCATGGTTTTCTACACACCACCCGATCCCGACGTCAAGCTCACGCCTCTAATTGAAGACTTGGACGCACGCGACTGCCTTGGCGACGAGCCCTGCTTGCCCTTCTCATCAGAGGACTTCTCGTCCGTCCCCGACGCCGACTTCAACGAATCCCTTGCGGGCGTCATCAAGGGCATTGTCGGCGCCGTATTCGTCGGTGGGCCCCATGGCGGCTCTGCCGCCTCATCGTACGATTCTAACACGTGAGCGAGGAAGGTGTTGACCTCTTCAAGTGTCAAATCCGCAGAGGAGGCGAGGACTAATGGCTGGGACGCTTGCAGGGCCTCAAGTAGCCGCGTCTTCTCCGGCATTGTTGCTGCCGTTGCCGCGTCGCATACGGATTGGTGGTGTTGAATGCCGGGCGAGACGAGCACCTGTACACGGAAGGAGCTCTCTAAGGTAGGATCGGTCTCCCTTGTCTGTAAGACTCTGAAGACGATGTGCGTCAAGTAGCCGAGCTCGATGTGGTGGAAGAGAGAATGTGTAGCGTCCGAGAAGATCGAAGGAGAGCCATCGTCTGACGCCGAACCCCATCGCAGCACGTTGAACAATGAGTGTATGTGGGACTCTGAAGTGAAGTAGAGGCGAGTACGGACATGGCGCTTGGGCGTTCTGACATCAGTCAGCACGGAATGGTCCAACGCGTGGACTCTCTCCTGCTCGTGTGCGCCCGCTCCCGTCTCTGATTGTCCGATGGACGCGCCCAACATATCCCTCCGAAGCTTCGCCAACATGGAGCCGCCGATATGTATGCCAATCTTCACCTTGTCATCCGGTTGCGTGCCATACTCCTGAGGCACCACGTAACTTGCCAATGCTCGTGCGGTCGCGTACAGCGCAGGTAAGCTCTTGAGCTGCAGGTGCTGATTATGTAGCATATCGTACATGGCATTGTCGTATAAATCGGGTATCTTCGTCGTATCAAACGCCGCCTTCTTTGGCTTGAAGAACTCCCTCTTCAGCTTCGCCCATCGGCCATAGTGTAAGAGTACCGTCTCGTCGTTACTCGGCTCCCATTTGCTGCTATCCTTCTTGTTCTGCTTGTACAAACGGCCGCCCGCGACCGAATCATCATCCACCACGCTACCGCCAGCTCCGCTCTGGCTGCCGGATACGGCGCTGTGCAGGCTGTCGCCCGCTGTCACGTCGACCGGAGTGGTGGCTGCAACGGCCTCGGTTTGAGACGGTGGCAGGTCGGCGGCAGAGAGTGGAAGGTAGGAGAGCGGCCTTGTCATGCCGCCACTGCCTTGTCGCTGTTGTGGTGGTGTTGCCCCGTGCGATGCCACTGCCTTGTCGCTGCTGCTCAAGCTCACGACAGGCGGCGGCGCTGCTGTAGGCGTCAGTGAGGGTGACGATTCGTGCTGGGAATAGAGGCCACAGACCTCAACACGCTCTCGCAACTCAGAAGTGAGTGCATCAACCAGGTGGTGAAGCTGGTAGAGCGCCTCTCTCGGATTGCCCAGCTGTCGCAACGATAACTCGGCGCCACGAAGCAAGGAGCAGTCGCCACGCTCGTCACTCGTAATCGCGTCAATCAGAGGGGACACCGCGTCGGGCGGCACCTTGTCACCACCTGCCTTATTCAGACGATTCTTCGAGAAGGCATTGCCGTGCCACCCGCCGTGTTCATGAGGCGGAGGTGTCGCAAGGTCGGTGCGATCACGAGGGCTCGCACGCGAAGAGACGGAGCGCTTCGCGGCAGACGGCGCGTTCGCACAGGCGGGCGCCTCTGCTGGGGGAGGTTCGATGTACGGTGGCGGTAGGTTGGATTGTGGTGGTGCGGAAGACGACCGTGCAGCCGCGGGTGCTTTGACCGGTTGTGTAGTGTGCATGAGCTCCTCGATGGCGGATGCGAGATCGTCATCTGAGGAGAGAGGGACTTCTGAGGTAAGGACCTGATGGATAATCGCTTTTGACGCCTCCATCTCCGCACGTCCTGCATCCGGCGTCTCGTCGAGCATCTTCGTGATGTAGTGGTGTTTAGAGACTAAAGACGCGAGGATGGGCGTCAGTCGGCCCTCCAAATCGAGGAAGCCCTTTGCGAAGGCCGCGGCTGTCATCTGTACTCGTCCCTCATCCGACGAATAGATCTTGAGGTCGTGGCGATACGTCGAGTGTAAGCGTAACACGCCCGACATCTCGCCGGGGTATAGCGTCTGACGGAAGCGTGTACCAAGGATACCCGCCTGCGCCTCCCCTAAAGCCGTCAGCTCCCCGCCCCATTTTAGAATAAATGTCGCCTCCGTCGGCGCCTCCACCACCTCAGAACTCCCTGCGGACGGATCGCTGACGTCGAGGGTAGGCACACTCTCGCTCGAACCATTTCGTGATGGAGAGCCGGATGCTGTTGCCGATGCGCTTGACGATCGTGTGGCCCATGCTGTCGGCTTCAACTGCACCTTACGATTGATACCGGAGAATGGATGCGACTTTAACACCTGCTTCACAGCGACAAACTTCTCCAATGTGTCCGAATTATGATCCTCGTCCGAGCCAACCTGCGCAATCGCACGCATCCTATCGACAATCGCCTCCACTCGCTGCGTCAGCTCCTCCATAAGACGGATGTTCTTGATCTTGAGCTCCTCTCTTGGCCCGCCCTTGCCGTGCTCAGTAATCAGAGACAGAAGCGTCGGCTCCGACGTCGTGAATTTGAGCTTCTGCTTCGGAGTGCGGTCGGCATGCCGTGTGAAGGCGACCACGCAGAGCAGCTCACCATCCGCATCATCAACAATGCCGTTGCCATTCGCCACGCTGCCCGGTAGATTCTCGGTGGAGCCGAAGATATCAGCGCGAGGGTTAATGGCGGAGGCAGTCGGCGCGCCACCTCCGAGATTGACAATCGGAGGGACGCCGAACGTGACATGATCTGCACCGTGTACTGCCGTCTGTATCGGCGAGCGTACGAGCGACTGGAACTGTGACGAGCCAGGCTGTGGATGCGTCGCCAAATGCGTCGGCGCCAGCTGCTCAAGACAGTACTGCCGTAGCAAATTCGCCGAATCGTCCCAAAACTTGTGGCTGTCCTTCACCGAGCTCCACCCATTGACGTCGCACACATAGCTCTTTCCATTCGAGCGGAGGATATCAAAGCCGCAGAGCGTCTGACCGAACGCGAGCACGACCTTCCGTGCCATCTCCTTCTCGCTCGCGGTCAGAATGACCGGATAGCGCACCTCACGCCCTCTTGCATTCCGCATCACTTTGCCGTCGACGACAGGGCTCTTTCGCGCCTCGGCATGCGCGTACTCGACGCCCACAGCATACACCTTGACGTCTGTACCCTCCGTTTGTAGCAGCTCCTCGTAAATGTAGGATTGGCCGTCGTGTACCTGTACACAGCAGCATACAGTGCGCAGCACAGCAGCAGCAGCGGTGTCAGAGAGAGAGAGAGAGAGAGAGAGAGAGAGAGAGAGAGAGAGAGAGAGAGAGAGAGGCATATTGCAGAGAGTGCTGAGTGGTTGATGGCAAATTGCTGTGCTGAGGTGTGGCGTGTGCTGTGATGCGTACCCGTGTGTGATGCACATCCGGATAATACTGTGACGAGCGGTCGGCGCGCTTACGGAACAACCGCTTCGAGCCGCCGCCATGCGACCTCGGATAATAAATATAAATATTGTGGTCCTCGCCGGAGATGGGCTTCTCGACTAGGGGTTTGGCGATGCGGACCTTGTTGATCTCAAGGTAGTCCTCCGCCTCGTCCACCACTGGAGGCGCAACAGAGAGAGAGAGGGAGAGAGAGGTCAGCTGCGGAAGGCCGATGATGGCGCGCTGCTCTGCTTTGCATTGCTTTGCTTTTGCTTTTGCCTATTACCTGTATCCGAAGCGTCCTCCGCGTTGAAGACAGTATAGGTAGGCACCGGCACGCCGCACTCCTCGAGCGTCCGATAGACCAGACGCCTGTCAAACAGCATCTCCTGCTTCTTGAGGTCGTTCAACACGACGGGCTTGCGTAGCGCCGCGTACTGTTGCACCTTGCGTAGAGGGAAGCCGTCCGAGTAGAAGGCGATGAGCGCCTCGCAGGTCGGCCACGTCTCGATCGGATGGTGCAGGATGGCCTCCTCCTCGAAGAAGATCGTCTGGAACTCGGCGTGGCCGTCGGAGGTGAAGGAGGTGAGCCGATTGAGCATCTCCATCATCGGGCCCGACCGCGCCTTTTTCGCCATCGCGCAGACGCCTGAGAGAGAAGCGAGAGAATGTGGGATGGTTACTATGTCGCCCGGCTGCGCGGCGCAGAAACACGGGGATATCTTCTCCAGCCAAGAGTGTGGCACCGGAAAAATTATAACTCCACGCGCCCGACCATCGACGACCTTTCGGCCGCCGAGCGGACAGCGTGGCATCGTGAAGGTGCGTGCGTGCTTGCGAATTTAAAGGTTTGGCCTTTGCGGCGCGATTGCGGCACGGCGGTGGCGAGATGGTGTGCGGAAAAAAGTGGACGCATGGTGGGACATTGCGTACCGATGAGGATGGGCTCGCCGGAGGCCATCGAGCGCTCGTTTGGTGCCGTCCAGTGGCCGCTCATCGTCGCTTTGTGGTTGCTCTCAAAGGTGTCCTAGCCGACGGATCGCCTGATGAGCTGCGGCGACGGACGCCTCAAACTAGAGCTCCTTACCTCGCTATTTTGGGCGCCTGCTGCGGCAGCCGCGTGGCGCGAACGAAGCGCGCGAACATGCCGACGACCATGGACAACCAAGCGCTCGACCGCCTCAACGCCGACTTTGCCGCCGCCGGCCGCGACGCGCAGCACACCGGCTCCTCCATCACCCTCAACGCGTGGCTGACCGAGTACCTCGCGTCCAACCCGCAGCCGCCGTCGCTCAACGCGACCTCGCCGGACACCCTTTCCGATGGCGCCCTCGTCCGCTTCTGCGGCATGGTTCAGGACGCCCACGACCCCGAATTCTACGACGGCGCGTACGATGTCGTCGGCGCCGACGGCGTCTCGCGCACTCGCACCACCAAGTATCAGGGCGCCGTCCGCGATCGTCCCGGCGAGGTGATCACTGGGCGTGCCGACATTGTCTGGCAGCGCACGCCAGTCGTCTGCGTGCCAATCCCGTCGCGCTCGGGCTGGCTGCAGCAGCGGCTCGCGCCGCAGGCCGCCGCCGCCAAGCCCATGGGCGTCGGCAGCCCGACCGGTGCGACCAAGGCCGATCCGGCGACGGTGCGCAGCAAGCGCGCGGCGGAGGAGGAGGGAGAGGCGATGATGGAGGAGGTCTCGGCGGCGTCGGGAGAGGCGGCGCCCAAGCGCGCGACGACTTCCAATAATGAGCTCGACGGCGGCGACCCGGCGAGCGCGTGGCTCCGCTCGAATGGCGCCAACAGTGTCCTCCTGAAGATGTACGATCAGGCGCAAGCGACCGAGGAGAAGCCCGACAACGGCGAGCTAAAGGTCCACGAGCTGGTTGAGGTGTATGGCCTGATCGAGCGCGCGTCGGAGGAGCCGATTACCATCTCTCTTGGCGAGGATTACGCGTCGATCTGCATGGCGTGCCCCATGGAGGGCGTGGAGGAGGGGACTCCCTTCCAGAATCACATGGCGGCGGTGGCAGACGAGGAGAGAAAGGCGCGGCCGCCGCCCTCCGCACAGCCGAGGCTTCATGTCATCGCGGTGCGCCGTATGACCGATGCGGTGAATGTCTACCTGCCGCAGCCGTCGACGAATGAGGAGAGCCTCGCCATCAGCGCGTGCCGTGCGCAGCTCCCCAGCTTGCGCACGACCGTCCTCTCCCACCTACGCACATGCCTCGGTGGCGACGGCTTGGCGGCGGAGCATGTCCTCCTCTCTACCATCTCACGCGTCCTATCACGCCACGGCGATCAGCCCATCGGGAAGCTGCCACTCTATCTGACCAACTGCCCGCCGCCACAAGCGGACGCGCTCCTCTCGCCCGTCGCTTCCTCCCTACATGAGGCCCTCGGCCTCTTACTACCTCTGTGCGCCATCCAACCACTCACCATCAACGAGCTCAACTCTGGTGACGTGGCACCCAAGAAGGACCTCGAGGCGAACTGCATCTGGCCGGCGAAGCTGCAGCTGCCGCACGGCTCGACTCTCCTCATTGACGAGGCGACGATGTCGGCGGGCCAGCTCTCTGAGAAGGGCGTCAAAGGCATGCAGGCCTTAACCTCGTTAACCGAGCGCCAGCAGCTTCCTTACGACTTTACGTACTGCGCGGTCGACTTCCCCCTCGACACGACCATCATCGCCATCTCGGCAGCGTCGGGCAACCTCCTTCCAATCCTTACCAAGCTGCCCATTCGCGTTGATCCGAACGCACAGCAGGCGGCGACGACCGCACCAGACGCCGAGTGGCTCGATCTGGCGCGCACGTACCTCGGCCTCGCCGTACGCGCGGCCCAGCACAATGGCGGCGGTATCGCCAACAACCCGCACGTCGCGAAGGCCGCGGAGGACGACTTTGTCAAATCGAGGCAGGCGGACAACAAGATCAACGCGGACGACCTCGGCAGATGGCTCACGTGCGCGCGGCTCGTCGCGGCGAGCCACCTCGAGACGGCGGTCTCGATCGACCATTATGAGGAGGGGAGGCGGATGGATCGGATGCGCGTCGAGCGGCTCAAGGAGAAGGCTGTGGCCGTCTGATCGAGAATTGCGGAGAGGTGGAGCTTTACCTGGTCAATGCTGTGGGCGAGTGGAGTGGGGAGTCTGTGGGGGGGCCAGGATTAATTTGTGATTCGACGGCACCTCGCGTGCAGGACGCCGACGTCGATTCAATATGCTGGTGAATCTCGCTGTCGCCGCCCTCTCCTTCTCGGCCAATGGCCTGCTGCTGCAGCCTACGGCACAGCGCGCTGCCGCACCAGTCATGGTTGAGAACGGCCGTCGCGCTTCCGCACCGCCGGTCATGGTTGAGAACGGCCGTCGCGAGGCGCTGCTATTCGGCCTTTCTGCAGCCGCGGCGGCTTCATTCCCGCTCGCTGCATCTGCCGGCCCACGTGAGGATGGCATCGCCAAGCTTCGCGCTCAGGCCGCTGCGGCGCCGAAGGGCCCGCCGCCGCCGGGCAAGCTTTACGGAGGTCCGCCAAAGGGTTCGGGCGCTGACAAATGCACGGTCAGCAAGGCGTGTGCGACGGGCGCTGGCTTAAAGTGGGATGCGGCGGCGCTCGGCGTCAAGGCGGCTGAGAAGCGCAAGTTCTTCAAGACGCCCACGTATGCGAACAGCGACAAGTAAATCGCACGGGCGTGCCGTTGCTGCACGGGACTTGTAGAGATGAGCCGACACCGACTGTGATGTGCGATTGTGAAGGCGATGATGCTCGCTCTCGCCAGTACTGACGAGCTTGTGCTGCAGTGAGTGTGTGTGTGCCGATGTGATGACGATTTATCAATGACCTTTTCACACGCGAACCCTCGGCAACTGAGGCGATCCGTCGTGGTTACTCCTCGGCGTGGAGATGCGGCTGCGTGGAGTAGAGCCAGGGGTACTGCCGGCACTGGAGGTACACCGCGGCGTCTTCGTTCCGGGCATTCCGGGCATGTCGACGGTCACGTGCCATCTCTTTCGAGCGAAGACCAGGCCGAGCATAAGCAAGAGACCGATTCCGGCTATTGATACGGCAATTGCAAAGATGTCGCTGGCATTACCGAACGCAAACGGCGGCGGAGACGGTGGTCCCAACGACGGCGCCGCTCCGCTGCCGGCGGCAAAGTCGCCGCTGCCCTCGTCATCATCCACGAGTGACGCCAGCGACCGCGTGTACGACGCGACGACGGCCGCGCGCACGCGATTCGAGACAAGGACGTCCATCACGGTCATCGCAAACTTCGCTATTTTGGAGTTAAAAAATCGCCGGGGCGCCGTGACGAGCACCTCATCACCCGCCACCTCACTTCACCCCAACTCGCCTTCACCCAAAAGGAGTAATTTGGGTGAAGGAGTATCGAGCACGTTCTTCATCTCCCAATTCGCCTTCAACAATCGCCTCCCTATGCCTATGCAGGCAGTCCTGCAGGCTGCCCAAGCTCCCAAGAAACTCGGCGTGCCGGCAGAAGAGCGCCCTTCCGCCCACATTGCTCATGCTCTCCGCTATCAGCTGCCTCGCCAAGACATTGCCCTCCGCGCCAACAAAGCCGCCCACAAAGAAGATCCGGTCGAGCATCCCACTATCCTCATCCGACTGCGCGTACGCCTTTGCGAGCACGACGGAGGCTTGCACGACCATACGAAGCAGCGCGCGCACCAGATCCGCTTTGCAGCTGCTTGCTTCCAAACGCTCCGTCGCCAATCGCCCAAAGCTCGCTGCGGTCAGTTTGGCGGGCATGCCTAGATCAACGCAGCCGCTCTCTCCATAGATGTCGCCGACACTCTTGTCAACACGCGACTCGTCGCCTTTGCTCGCCAGCTCCATCAGCTCGTCGAAATCGGAGCAGCCAACCAGAGCGCGGCCCAAACCGAGAAAGGTCGCTCCGCCGCACGCGGTCCCGCCCACGCGCTTAAAGTCCTCTGGGCCGGAGACGCGCAGTACGCTGACTCCGGAGCCCATGTTGACGAGTAGGAATGGGAATAGAGTCCCCGGCCACGGCACGTTGATTGGTCGCTTTGAGCTGTTGATGGTGAAGAGCTCGTCGCGCGGTCCGTGCGCCTGAAGGAAGAGGATGCCGTGGACGACGGCCTGTAGCTCCTTGAATGGCAACAGCTCGACGTCGAGGACCTCGCGGAACATCTTCTTGAAGCGATGCGCGCCGCCTCCGGCTGCAACAATGGGCCGAATATCTTCCGTGCCGGCTGGGTACGACATGCGCTGGCGGATCGATTTCGCCGTCGCCTCGATGAGATGCGTCGGCACGGAAATAAAGTGGATGGATGCGGCGCCATCCTCCTCCTCAAAGTCGAGGTGCGGGAATGGCGTTGCCGTCGTCATTTGCACGTGCGCGAATGGATTCTTTCCAGGCTCGCTCGCGATTGCAATCTTGGCGAGCGTGCCGCCAATATCGAGACCCATTCGGCTGCGTAGCGCCGAGCGCAGCGCCATCGCATCACGCAGCGACAAGAGCGAGTGCCGACGCGGTGTGAGTGGCACTACACCAATTGACGATTCGCCACGACGCGTTCGCCGCCAGAGCCAGAGGGTGAGGAGTAGCGCGGTCGCTGTGGCGGTGGCGACGGAGGCGTCGGAAGCGCTCGGCATGAGAAGAGTGTTGCGGACTTGTCCGCGCGGCGCGCTCGCCTGCTCGCGTCGTAGCGATCGCGAGCACCTTTGCTTCCGCTGCCAACCATGCCACCATAACCCGCGGCGCCATCACGGGAATTGCTCGCGCCGTGGCCTTGTTGAACACGTCGAAAAGCGCCGAGTTGGAGTACGCTCTGCGCTTCGTCACTCGCCGCGACACAATTTCAAGCCGTGATCGGTCGCTCGACGTCGGAGCGTCTCACACACTCATCATGCGCGATAAGAAGGCGAAGGGAGGCCGGCACTCGAAAGACGACTACGAGTCGGCAATTCATGACGACATGGAGGCGGAGGCCGCTTATGAGCGGCAGAAGGCCGCATGGAAGGAGGCGCCGGACGCAAAGCCCGCGGCGCGACCGACCAAGGAAGCGCCGAAGATTGCCGTGGATGAGTCGGTGCTGAGCGTGCTGAACGATTCGGATCACTCGAAGCGCGCACAACTGACGCTCGACCTGCTCGAGGCGATGCCGGCGAGCGTTCGCGACGGTCCGGGTTATGCGGAGCTGCGCGCTCGGCTCAGTGGAGTCAGCACCGCGAATATCGACCTGACCGACACGGCCGGCAACGACCTGCCGGGTCCGGAGGTGGAGCTGCGGCTGGCGACGCGCGCCGAGCTCAAGAAGATCCGAAAGAAGGTCGACGCGAAGCGCGAGGCGGGCGAGGACTGCGATACGGACGACGAGCTGGAGGCGATCGGCCTGCGCAACAACATCGCCTACGAGAAGGGTAAGGAGAAGAAGAAGGCGAAGCCGCCGGCGAAGGCGAAAGCGGCGCCCGCGAAGCAGCCGCCCGTTGCGACGCCTCCGCCCGCGGCAAACGGCGAGAAGTCGCCCGCGTCGGCATCGAAGAAGCGGCTCTCCAGCTTCCTGCCCGGCTCGAAGAAGAAGCTCAACGTCGACTCGCCGGCGAATGGAACCGAGGTCAAGGTGGAGCGGCAGTCGAGCGGCAAGAAGGAGAAGAAGGGCCAGGATTGCGTGGTAATGTGAGAGAGCATTCTTCTGTGGCGCGTGAGTATGGGATTTTTTGTGGTGGAGACGGTGAGATAAGGCCTATGCGCCCGGTACCTGCTGGTAGTAAGCGCCTGTGACGCGGAGCGGAGGGCATGGCGTGGTGAAGAGCGGTACGGTACAATCGAGAAGATCGTGCGTCGGTTTTTACAAACAACGACACACAAAACGTCAACGACTCTCGCACAGCACACACGTCTCTCTGA
>JACLAC010025621.1_pt1 | contig 18361 bp, 9 predicted proteins | sample 8027881 | NCBI WGS metagenome assembly JACLAC01 (sample SAMN15725517, study PRJNA655200) | protist metagenome | isolation source: fluorescence activated cell sorting (FACS) single amplified genomes of... | place: Spain: Blaines Bay Microbial Observatory, Mediterranean Sea | collected 2016-01-19 | reverse complement strand
AAAACAAAAATCTTCACTTCTATTTCCCCCTTTTTCTTTTTTACTCTTTAAAAGATATACACACAAACAAAAAATTACTCTGCTGTCCCAGACAACCCCCATGGTGCTATGGTAACAACTTCCTCCGCAGCAACAGGATGTATCGCAACACAATTATCAAAATCTTTTTTCGTAGCATTCATTTTCATAGCTACACCAAATCCTTGTAACATTTCATCTGATGCCATTCCAACAATATGCAATCCAACAACTTTTTCATCCGTGCCAGAACAAATCATTTTAATATGTGTACGTTCTTTATCTCTTGGTTCAACATCTTGTAAACTATACCACATATTCACAAATACACTTGTATATACTTTGATATTATCAGCACCATATTTTTCAATAGCTTCTTCCTCCGTATCACCAATCGTACCAACTGGTGGATGTGTGAACACAACAGTTGGTATATTTGTATAATCTAATTTAGCATTAGGCATATTTCCAAAAATACGATCGCTTAATCTTCTACCTGCTGCAATAGCAACTGGTGTTAATTCCCAATATCCACATACATCGCCTAATGCATAAATATTATTAACACCAGTCTCTTGATATTCATCTGATACAATATGACCTTCATCTGTACGTTTTACATCGACATGTTCAAAACCCATATCATTTACCATCGGTTTTCTCCCAATTGCACAAATGACTTCATCAAAACCATCATAAACATCACCGGATTGCAATTTAATGTTTTTCATATTACTATCATTGTTGTTTATTGTTACACTTTCAAGCAAACTATTCGGCACTAAATTAATACCATCTTTTACTAATGCTTTGTTAATATAATCTTGCACCATCGTATCAAATGATCTTAAAACACCATCACCACGTACAAATAATGTGACTTCGCTTCCTAAATGTTGCAACACACTTGCAAATTCTACTGCGATATATCCAGCACCAACAATTGCAACTTTTTTTGGCAAATAATCCATTTCAAAGAATCCATCACTTGTTAAACACATATCACCACCTGGTATATCTGGTATTGTTGGATATCCACCAGTAGCGATTAAAACATGTTTTGCTAAAATTTCACTCGATTTTTTATCGTCATCATCATTCGATATGCCGATTTTTATATTATTGTTGTTGTCATTATTATTATTATTAGTTATAGAATCGTCCACGAAAGTACCAAATCCTTCATAAACATCTACATCTGCTAAATTTCGTTCGTACATTCCATTTAAACGTTTTATATATGCATCTCGTCGTGTTTTCAAGGTATTCCAATTCATTTTTCCTGGTGTAGAATCTTCAAATCCATAACCTGGTGCAATTTTAGCACTATTTAAAATTTCAACACTATTCCACATAATTTTTTTTGGGACACAACCTACGTTAACACATGTACCACCCATTGCACCTCTTTCAATTAATGCCACTTTTTTGCCATACATAGCCGCACGCCTAGCAGATGCCAGTCCACCCGAACCACCACCAATAACTACGTAATCATATAAATGATCTTCATGAACATTACCAGTTGCATTAGAGGAGGAAGAAGATGAAAATAATTGCCTACGATGTTTTGTTTTCAAAAATTGTTTCACAATCTTTTTATTATTTTTTCTAATAACAAACATAGACATATTCATTATGAGTTTGTAGATCTATATTTATATTAAAATAGATTTTTTAATGTATCCACTTCCCCTGGTTTCATATTTTCATTTCTACAATGTTTCTATAATAAAAAAAGATTCTTCCACATACAATTCATTCTGGCATTCTTATTCTTCGTTCAATTTCGGAGAGAGGTGATGGTAATTCATAAGATAGAATTAGGGTTTATGAAAATGTTGATACGGCTGCTGTGATCCTGTTGGTGGTGGTATGCACCTGCTATTGTAAGTTTAATCTTCCTTCAAATGTCTCATCCATCCAAATTGGCTTTTTGTGGTGTAAAATGTAAAAACATATATATATTTGTGTTTATTTAGAGAGATATGGAGGGAGAGAGAATGATCGTATACATACATATATACTGTAATAATATATATATATATACATATATATATATCAATATATTAATTTAATTTGTAATTAATAAGAAAAGAGTATAAATACGATTGAAGATGCCAAAAGCATATTTGCGGTATCAAGAATCAGATGTATTTGGTATTATTGCATCACCGGAAACAAATATATCTTATGATAAAACTGGTAAATTAGCTATTACTGGTGCTTTAGAATCATGTATTGCATGGCAAATACGTGGGGGCAATAAAGTCCATCGTTGCAAGGCACCTTTATTGACACATGGACAAGGTGGAAAAGCATTGCATGAGTTAGCATCGTCAACAAAAATTCTATTAAGTCCAGATGGTAAAAGTGTTGCTGTTGGATTTGTTTCTGGTGATATACGCACATTTGCTTTAGCGAAAGAAGAGTGCGAGCAACTATTATGTTTTAGAGGCCATAGACGTGCCATTTCATCGTTAGCATATGATAGAAACGGCAGTTTATTAGCATCTGGTAGCGATGATTGTGAAATTGTAGTTTGGGATATCACCTCTGAACAAGGTTTGTATCGATTACGAGGACATCGTGGTGTCGTTACTGATTTAAAGTTCATGTATCATTTGCCAACTGCTACTACGACAACAAATATGAATGGCAATAATGATAATTTAATAATAGGCCCAAATGATCAGCCAAAGTACTTAGTATCAAGTTCAAAAGATACATTTATTAAATTTTGGGATTTAAATGATCAATTTTGTGTAGATACTATAGTAGGTCATCGTTCAGAAGTATGGAGTTTTGATATAAATGCAAATGAAACGAAAATGGTTACTTTATCAAATACAGCAGAATTTAAAGTTTGGGATATAACGAAAAAAGATAATAAAAAACAGAACGAGGATAGTAATAGTAATAATAATAATAATAATAATGACGATGATGATGATGAAACTGAGAATATAAAAATGGCAACATTACTTAGTATTGTCAAGCGTCAAGGACGGGAAAGAGGGATGACTATTCGATATAGTAACGATGGTACATTACTAGGTGTTCAAGGAGCTGGAAAAATATTAGAAATTTTCCGTGTACGTAATGAAATTGAAATTGAAAAAAAAATTGCAAGGCGTAAAAAGCGTCAACGTGAAAAAAATAAAAACAAAGATAATAACAATATGCAAAGTAATGAAAATGTAAATAAATATGTTGGTACCGATGAATTTGCACTTGCAACTGTTGTGCGCAGTCATTCAAAATTAAGATCATTTGCTTTTTCACCTACATCAACCGCTAAGTCGGAAGGATCAGGTGGTAAATGTGATGTTTTATTATTATTGCAAAATAATGTTATTGAACAATATAATGTAGATTTATCTGATCGTAAATTAACGAAGCAAGGCGTAGCACGCAATGAATTGAGTTGCACTTTGGAACAACATGGTCACCGAAGCGATATACGAGCAGTGGCTATAAATAAAGCGGATGATATGGTTGCATCAGTTGGAAAAAAAAGATTAAAAATTTGGAATATACGATCACAAAAATGCATTATATCTGCTGAGATTAATTACGGTCTATGCGTTGCATTCATTCCAGGAGACACACATGTTTTAGTAGGTACAAAAAAAGGAACCTTGTCCTTATTTTCATTATCGACTGGTGATTGTGTACAAGAAGTTCTTGATGCACATGATGGATCTATTTGGTCTATAGATATAAAACCAGATGGCATGGGATTTTGTAGTGGTGGTGCTGATCATCAAGTAAAATTTTGGAAATTTGGTGTAACAAAAGAAACGAAAGAACCTAGGTTCAAAGCTAGCAGAACTTTGCAATTAGCTGATGATGTGTTGTCGGTGAAATATTCTCATACACAAGATAGCCAGAAATTATTAGTATGCGCAGCACTTTTAGATTCAACAGTTAAAGTATTTTTTGATGATTCCTTAAAATTTTTCTTATCTTTATATGGACATCGATTACCGGTCCTTTGTTTAGATGTATGTACAGATAATACCTTGTGCATAACAGGATCCGCGGATAAAAATGTAAAAATATGGGGACTAGATTTTGGAGATTGTCATAAATCAATGTTTTTGCATGATGATTCTATCATGAGCCTTGCTTTTGTTCCAAAAACCCATATGTTTTTCTCCTCTAGTAAAGATGGAACGATCAAAATGGTAGATGCAGATGTTTTCGAAGAGATTTTGACATTACGTGGACATCATGGCGATGTTTGGGGACTTGCTGTTAGTCATTTAGGGGATTATTTAGTGAGTGTTTCTGGTGATCGGTCATTACGCATGTGGCAACGAAGCACGGAACAAGTATTTTTAGAGGAGGAAAAAGAAAGAGAATTAAATAGAAAAATTGAGGAAGATTTAAATCGCTCATCATCCGGTGTTCATGGTATAGGTGCGTTGACAAATGAGGAAAGTGCCAAAAAAGCAAATGAAGGATTAGGTATTGTTACATTGGATTCCGCTGCTGCTGGTCAACGTACTGTTGGTACAGTCAAAGCAGGAGAACGTTTATTGGATGTATTAGAAATGATTGTCCAAGAAGAAAATACATATCAACAATATCTTAAATTAGTTGCACAGGCAGAAGAAAATTTATCATCAGAAGAAGTAACAAAGCGTAAAAAATTGCAGGAAAATGGGGAGGAAGTCCCAGTATTAGTGGAACCACCAAAAGCAAATATTTTATTATTAGGTCGTACAATATTGCAGCATCTGTTACATACTTTACGTAGTATAAGACCATCCGAATTGGAAGAAGCATTGTTAGTATTACCATTTGAAGGGGTGAAACATTTGATTGGATTTTTATCGGAAATGATACAAAAAGAAATGCAAATTGAATTAGTTGGACGAGTATTGTTTTTCGTTTTAAGATTACATCATCGACAAATTGTCGCCAATCATAGCTTAAGAGATCATATTGAAGGCTTAAAAGATTTAGTACGAAAGCAATTGGAAGAGCATCGAAACGTTCTAGGCTTTAATATTGCTGGATTGAAGCATGTTAAACGCGTAGTCGCAGAAAAATATGTTCGAATAGATGATGGCACTACTGATGGTAGTGCAAATAAGAGGCCTAAATTGTTCTAAAAATTTTACACGAATCCGTTTGATACACATCATATTTTTCGTATTTTACACACTCACACACATTATTTTGTTAATCTTTAAAAATATTTTTTCATGACTCTCGTCTTTTTTAATATATCACTTTTCGTTTTTTCAATGTACCATTTATTTAAGAGCAATCACTGCTGCATTTTTTGCCGGGAATTTTTCTTACTTTCTTTCATTGGGGATAATCTTTTTTTATTATTACGATTATTATTATTCAGCAGTTTTCCCCATATGTTGCTTTCGAGTGCATTATCAGTCATATTCTCTTCCACAGTAACATTAAGTACAACACTGTTTTCTTGCACAAAGTCATAGATGTGCTTCCAATGCCGATCTTCCTCTTGTACACCATTAGAAGCTGATGCAAGCATTTCAATACTGCCAATTATTACCAGCATATGCTTTGCACGTGACAGCGCAACATTAATTAACTGTTTTTGTTGCTTTGTATGCACACTTTTTCCTTTACTTCCATCACGAACAGCTGAGAAAAAAATAACATCTTGCTCAGCACCTTGGAATGCATGAACAGTGTTTATGGCATCCAATCTTCTTGTTTCAGAAATGGATAGATCCAATTTTGAACGTGTTGTGCTTTTATTTTGGTATGTTGTCACATAATCCTCATGACAAGGTACTATTGCAGTGGCTAATTTTCTTCGTTGTCCATGATATGGAGTTATTACACTCCATGAATATGCATCATCGTCTGGGTCATCTTTGTCAACTGGATCTAATTTACATCCAATCAGTTCCGGCCCATGCTTTAAAAAAACTTTCAAGACATTTTCCACTACCCTTGACTCTACATAGTTACTATAACTATTTAATTCTACACTGTCAAAATATTCTTTTCCATTCTCTATATTTATTATCAGCACTGGTTTCCTGTGTAAAAGAGTGCCATCAAGAGGGCCAGATTCTGTGGCCGTTGTGCTGTCTCGTAGCAAATTATCATAGCTTAATTTACTAACCACTTGTCTAATCAGTGGTGCCATTCGCCACTGTTCACAAAGCATAATGTGTGTTATATCATTTTCTGTTTTTTGTTTTTCAAATGCATTTAGTTGACGTTCCATACAACTACGTATTGTTTCAATATGTTGTGATTTAACTATTGGAGGAAGTTGTTTATGATCTCCAATTAATACTAGCTTTTTCACTGCTTCACCTGCTTGTACCAATGCAGCAACAACAGCTGCATCAAGCACAACACCTGCTTCATCGATTACTATTGTGTCAAAACACCAGTCTTGATTTTTCTTTGCTTGGTGCAATGTACTAAAAACTACCAAGCCTTCATTCTTATGCTGGTCTATTCTACTTTTGAAGTTTTTTTTATCAATATAATATTTACGATGAACTTCAGGTACTTGTTCCCTGGAATATCCAAAACGTAAAATCTGGTTCTGGTAAGGATTTTGAGGAATATTGACTAATTTTTGCAAAATTGAATCCAATCCTTTATTAGAGTTGCATAATACTAAGACCTTTTCATGATTGTTTATTATCTGTGGTATAATCCCACATGCCAGCAAATATGATTTTCCTGTCCCAGGAGGCCCCTGTATAATACAAGTACCTTCAGTGGTACATTCAAATAATGCAATGGCTTTCTTTTGTTCTGTATTAAAATGATTTATATTATTTTTTAACAAAAAATTATGTATTTCTTCTTCTTTAACCAAGCCCTCTTGCTTTGATGCATTGAGATTTTTGTTTCCAGCTAATCGTTTCAAATTTCTTGTCATTTGACAAGATCCAAGTTTGGCCAGGGTTTCAAATGTTGCTTTCTCCATTGTAACCCTAGCCAAAGGATATATAATTAAACCATCGTTTAAATTTATAGCATTAATATCTTTTTTTGTTTTATTGTCTACTTTTAAAGTAGTTTCTTTTTTATTGTTTCTTATGCAAATACCTAATCCTACACATGTGTCATTATGATATAATGCACAAATGTAGTTTGTTAAATAACTACGTGGTTTTGATGAAGGGTATTTTTTAACATTACACGATTTCCAAGTTAGACTATCAGTACCTATTGTACCTCTTCCTTTAATAACCAAGTGCCGGTGCACTATTTTTTCATCTTTGTTTACCCATTTGCCATTGTTATTTTTCTTCACTTCCTTTAGTAAACTGAAGTCATACAAAGTACTCAACATTTTTTTTTCCAATTGATCTCTAATGTCCTCAGCCATAAGTTCTAACTGAGCAGATGCCAATTGTGAAGCTGTTTCCCATTCTTCCTCAAAAATGTGAATATGGGTTCTTGGAAGTGGGGCTTTTGCAGCAACACGAAATTTTTCTTCATCATCGTTAAAGTCATTTTGTGCTTTAAAGATGATGTGTTGCATGATAACTTCAGAAATTGTTTTTGCTTCTGACCACTTATATTTATCTGCTCCACTGCAAATTGCACAAGTACACTCCATGAATGCTTCTTCAACCAATAGAGATGCCATAATGAATACTTTTACTTTCTTTTCTGTTTCAAATAATATTTTCTTTGCAGTAATTGGTTTTTGTAAATAATATATTTGCATTGTGTATATGTAGTAACATTACTTTAGCTTTACCTTCCTGTAACTTTTGTGATGTTTGTGTATAGTAGTATAGAAAAAAAATTGCATGTAATGCTGTGTTTTGGTACCTGGTACGTGGTACGTGGTAACTGATATAAAATTTAGTTATATAGGAATAATAAATACCTTTAATATACTAATAATTTATACTTATTTTTTATTGCCTGCGCCTGCATCTCCATCATTATCATATTTTTCCATTTCCATTTTTTCCAAAATATTAACATCATCTACACTACTTTCAAAATTGTTACGCTCATCATCATCATCATCTTCCATTGTCGAAGTATCATTCAATGATGTATACGACGATCTTCTCGTCCCAATTTTATCACCCATAACATTCATTAAACTATTGACACCTTCACGTTGTACATCATAAAACAATGGTAATGTTTGCATTAAATCTTCAGATCGAATAACACCTTTTAAAGATCCACGATCTGTAACAAACATGATCGGATCGGACGTTATGGAAAAATGCAGTAAGACATTTGATAATGAATCCTGTGCACGTACGCGAGCATTTAAAAAATCAAGATCCAATAGTTCTGATGAAACTAAATCAACAGCTTCATCTTCATCATTATTCACTGCCCATTGGTCAATGTTTTCAATCAAATCAATTAAATCAACTCTTGATACAGTGCCAATTAATATCATCGTTTTCGTATCATCAACTATTGCCCATTGCCATTCCTCCTTCTTATGATTCAATGCCTCCTTTAACCGTCTAGGACTGATTTTACGAGGTAAATATGGTGGGTTAATATCACACTTTGACATTACGGACGCTTCAAATAATTCCTCCCGTCCTAAGGATGGATCTCCTGGTAAATTTAAACGTTTACTGATTGCGTTGAAAATACCAGGTGTAAACAAAGACGAGATGCCACGAGCCAGTAAAGAACCGATCAAAACTGGCAAAGCATATGATAATTGCGATGTTAACTCAAATACAATCACAGCTATACTAATTGTTTGTGTGACTCCAGCAGTGAATGATGCTGCACCAACAACAGCATATCCACCTGCAACAATTGTTTCCGTTGTGCCTAAATATGCTATGTATTCACCAAATAATCTTCCAAGTCCTGCACCAACTGCAAAGACAGGAATAACTACCCCATATGGCAATGGTAAAAAAACGTTGCAAGCAGAGAATACAAATTTAAAAAACGTGAAATATAATAAATTCATCGTTAACGATCCTGTGGTCCAATCATCTGCATGTGTTACTAATTTTTCATCCAAGTGACCTTCATGAAATAAATCATCAATACCATGACGCAATCCAATTGTCATGAATGATCCCAATGGATATTCCATCATAGCTGTAAGTAGGACTACAATCAATCCTGGAATCATATACCGTGGTAAAATTGATGATACATTTCTACTTCGTGGAAAATGTTTATTGTAGTAATTCAATATATTTGCTTGAAAACGAACGTATATGCCAGCGAGTATACCACATATTATGGATAATATTATAAATGGGAAAAATTCAAATATATCATACGGCAACGGCTCAAATGAAGTTGTAAATAATGATACAGAATTGTCTCGTCCATGACTAAATACGCCTAATTGTTTAAAAACAATGGCACCGCATACGGCGCAAAAAAATCCTTTCCAATATGCGCTTACCATAAAGTAACTGGAAGTTACTTCGATGCTAAATAAAACACCACCAATTGGTGCGCCAAACGTCGCAGAAACACCAGCAGCAGCTGCTGCACCTAACAAATCACGTCGTAGCATTGCATTTTTTCTTAATACTTTTAATCCAGAAATTGGTAAATCTAATAACATGACAGCCAAGGAAGCACCAATACAAACAAATGGACCCTCTGATCCAATGTTTAACGTGGAACCCCTTGCCAAGATTAAACCAAATACTTTTGCAATTAACATACGCCAACCTAAAAAATCTTGTTGATGAAAACCTTGTAAAATAGATTTAATTTGCGGTATGCCAGACCCATTTGAACCACTATGTACCATATTTGTCAATCCAATGGCTACTGTAGCACCTAATACGGACCAGCCCACATAAAGGAAATAACTAATCCACCATGATGCATATTTTTCTACTAATCGTGCAGATTGTAAATGTGTATTGTGCAAAACAACTGATGCCTCATCAACTAACCATGCTAACAATGTTGTGCTTACACCTAGTAATATTAAAAAAAACCAACTGCGATCAATATGTAAAAATAAACTTTTACATATATGATTACATTTATATAGTTGCATGTAACATGTATTTTTGCAGGAATTTTCACCATTTAAGCTTGGCAAATGATACATTTTCTTGCTGTTTAAAATGTCCGAGGAGGAAGAGATACTATTCCCTCGTAAACGAACGTGTTCTCCATTATGTGATGATTTTATATTATTATTATTATTATTCGATTTCAATAAAATACTTTTATCATCATCTTCAGATGAAATACTATTATTAGTTGTTAAACCATTATTGCTACGAATAGGACTTCTAACAACATGTGTTTTTTGTAAGTGGTATTGACCAGTTTTATCATTATATACCATTTCACTGACATGTTGAAAGGAGTCGCGCCGTGTCATTTTTCTCCTATTGCGAGGTTCCTTTTTTGTATTGACTGTTATGTTGGGTTTATTAATCATTATATATATCCATATATATCAAATTTCTAAACAATATATATATGTATGTGTAATAGATTGTGTTTTCAGTTCCTCTTATATATCAATTATAAATCAATTTTAAAATATTTTTTAAAAAATGTAGCAGATTTCCCTAAAACAACTGGTTTTATACCACTATATATGTCTCCAATACCACCAGAAATCAAATCAAATGTAATAAAAACTATAAAAAATACAGCTAATAATAACAACAATCCTGCCCAACACTTAATAGTTCTGCGTGAATCTTGACACATTGGTTGGGGTAAAAATTAAATTCAATAGCGTTCTGTGTTATACGTAATTTGTAAATTAAAAGAATGAAAAATGTTTTTAAATGGTTTTAAAGTTACAATAAAGATTAAACTAAAAAATCCATCCGGACATACATATATATGATACATCTATATTTCTTCTCACTAATATAAATATAAAAATTAAAATACCAACGGTGGATATAACCCTCTCTGGATGATGATGATTTCGTTTTTTTGTTTTTGCGTCATCGATCATCAAATAATTTTTATGGCACTTATTAATATAAAATTAGAATACTAATATATATACTTCATAAAGAATGATAGTTTACCTATATACATGATACTTGACGGACTTGACGATTGACGACTGATCTGCGCGCGGTGATAATACCAGACGACTATAATAGTCGTCTGGTATTTCTGTCGATCTTCGATCTGTCGTGATTGGCCAAAAATTACACACCATGTTGCACATCTATCTGAATAGAATGAACGTTAAAATATGACAAAATATATATATATGTATATGGATAGATATAGACGACAGAATGATATATTCATCATTATTCAACAAATATTAACATATATATACACATTACAGCTAGAGAACTATTATTTTTTTACATATCTGCATGTGTGTGTAAATGGATTATACCAATGCAATATTACGATGGTATACATTTCGGTGATGGCTGTGATTATTCTCCAAGAGGTACCTGGTTATGTACAAATGTGAATGAAATAGAAATTGAAGGTATACCTCATCTTACCAAGCCATACCCAGCAAATGTTCCTATTATTAGTGGCAACGACCATTCACGTATATTTTGGGTAGCTGGTGCAAAATTAAAAGTTAGTAATATTATAGTAGAGAAAGGTGAAGATGTCTCTTTTAAACCCACTACTAATCATCAATCATTTGTACCACCAATGATAATTGATCGAAATTTAAATAATTGGCGTGGGGATGGTTTTTCTGTCCCTGGATTACAAAAAAATGTATGCGCAGAACAACAATATCCACAACGGGGATTTAAAGAGAAGGATACAAAATGTAATTTTGTTTGAAATCAATATAAAATATTACTAATAAAAGTGTGGGTAGGGGGAATAAATAATGTGGGTGATTATTTGTGTGTGTTTTGGGTTAGTGGTGCGCGGTACTTTTTATAAAATATTATGTGTGCGTGTGTGTGTGTGCGTTTTCAAAATTCTTTTTTATATAAAAAATTAGTAGGTGTGCGAAAAAGTTTCGATAATTTAGCAGTAATATGACTCTATAAATAAAATGGGCATATTTTCATTAGAATTTTACACACAAATTCTTTTTTAGTACGCGTATACGTAAAATATTCACACATAATTTTTTTTTAGTTAAATATTTTTTTTTTAAATTAAAAAAAAAGAGAAGAAGTGTAAAATTATTATAACTTAGATTTTAACCATCATTAATTAAAAAAAAACATTTTTATTTTTTTAAAAAATTTCCCTGTTTTACAACTGCATCACTTGAGGCATTGGTAAAATAGTTGGTACAAAACCCATCTCTTCTTTTGGTACACCATATTCAGATAATTTTGCTTCGTATGCCATGACCGCATCGTTATGTAATTGAACCACACGTTCTAATTCAGCTTGTAAATCTCTTACCATTTCATTCTTCGTCTCCACAACATCATCTAATTTTTTAGACATTTGTCCAAGTACAGCTGGTGATAAGTTTGCACTGACTAATACTTCATTTAATTGTGCTTCTTTCTTCTCAAGACTTTCTCCTAATGCTAATAAACGTTTCTCCAATAATAAATGTTTGAACCCAGCCTTTTGTTGCACGTTGAAGACACTAGTTTGGAATTGTTCATATAATCGATCACGTTCCGTTTGTATACGTTCATATCGTTGTAATAAAACTTCATGTTCCCATCCTAAACGTTTTAATTTTGCTTCGAAGATTAAAATTTCAGCTTTCACTTCTTTTAAATGTTTCTTATCACGTTGATAATCATTTAATTCAGCACGTAATTTTTCAACATCATTCAATGCCTTTTTCAATGGCTCACTCATATGTTTATTCTCATTGGAAATTTCCAACATCATTTTTTCATCTGCTAATTCTTCCTTTTTCATTTGTGCCACTTCCTCCTTTAACGATTTAATTAAATCTAAATTATTATGTGTAATATCTGTATAATAATTTTTTATCTCTGCAAATGCTTGTTCATGCTTTTTCATTAATTCTTTAATATGTGCATCTTTTTGTTGTTCAATGGATGTAATTTGACCTTTTCGTTGCTTTTCCAACTTGCCACGTGCTTCCTTCATCTTTTTATCATATGTTAATTGTAATTCCTTTGCTTTGCGTTCAAATTCTTGACGTAAGTTGGTTATATTTCTGTCTTGGTCTTGTTTTAAACTTTTTAAATAATCTTCATGGGCTAATTCCAGTTCTTTTAAATCGATCATCAAACTACGACGATCTTTCTTCAACTCCGCGATACCGACACGATGCTCATCTTCTAATAATTTCAACGTCGTTTCCGATTCCGTCTTTAATTGCGTAGTTTCGTTTTGATGTTCAAATAATAAATGTTTTACACGTTGTTTGTAAACTTTAATTTCCACGTTATGTTTTTCTTCCAAATCTTGTAGTTCACGTACTTTATTACGCAAGTCACTTTTTTTGTCTTCCAAATTTTTCTTCTCGACGATCCAGAAATAATTTAACTTTTCTCGTTGTTGCTGAAATTCATTGAAATCGTCTTGTTCTTTTTTTATAGCCCTATTTAATTCCATTAATTTATCATCAACTGCTTGCCTTTCCAATTGTTTTTTTTGTTCTTCCAGCTCCTCAGGCGTTAATTCCTTTGGTGCCTTTTTTTTCTTTCCACCTTTCTTTTTCTTTCCCATCTTGCTGTTCTTTTATACTATATATATATGTACGTATATATATATTCTGCGGCGTTTGTGCGTATATACGACGAATGAAAGTGAGAACCTATATTATATTGATAGTTGTATATATATATATATATATATTACTTGTAGTATTGTTCACTATTTACATCTACACCACTGTTTTCTATTTGAATATTTCTGTATGGTATTATGTATATATTTGCATCTTATGTTGTTGTATTTTGACTGTTTCAACGATTATATCTGAGTGAGAATCAGGAGATAGGAGGTAGATAGCATTAGCTATAGCAAGCAGGCTGGGCAGGGGCGAGAGCAGGTGGGCTCTCTGGGTGCGTTCCCTGCTTGGCCTGCCAGCCTGCTCCCTGCTGTTGATACGGTGGAAAAATATTATATAGGATCCTGAGTTTCATATACTATGTAGTATGGTCTTGTATTATTAAAATTATAACGTTATACTATTTTCCACCTCTGCCGGTCGGGTGATGTAATGATGTGTCCTTGTAACTTAAAACTGGAAGTGCGAAACAGTACCAATATGCAACCTCTGCTGTACTGCTGTATACCTGTAGTAGTAATAATAAGAATTACGCGAAGAAGATGTTACCAACAAAATATCTATCATATAATATATATTATATATATTACAGAGGAAAGAGGAGAGTGGATGAAACACATTAAAGTATTCTATTATTACTATTATCCCTGGTTCTATTGAATCAACCTAACATCAATACATAAACAAATTAAAAAAATAGCATGGCATCGACGTTGCCATCCTTTCATCCAGATCCAACATTAGGACGTAGTATTATTAGAAAATCATCATCAAAACCAGTGCAAGGTGTTACACATAATGACTCTGGTGGTGCTACTAGTATTATGAAACGAAATAATACGGATCCAACACCACGTGCTATGAAAGATAGACCAAGAGGTTTAAGGCACTTTCCACCACGACATTCTAGTGTGTTAGAATGGAAACCATTAGTTTCAAAAATTGAACGTCCAAAGCCAAAAGAAAAGGCACGTGGATTAAAAACAATTAAAGCACCAACTCGTTCAACTGCTAGTTGGGATGAAATACCACAAGGTAGAAAATATTTACAACTACCAAAACCAAAAAAACAATATTATGATATGTTGGATGAAGTTGGCAGGAGACGCCGTATACGCGATGAAGATGGCCGCTTACAAGGCCGCAGACAAGCAGCAGAAGAAAGTTTACAAGCTACAATGGGCAATAAACGAAAAAATTACACGTTGGCAATGGCTAGAAACGGTATCCCATGTAAATCATTTGGTGATAAATTATTTAAAAATCCAACTATGATTCCTGGATTTTATACAAAAGATAATTCCTGGGGTATACGGTATGGGCATATTTTAAGGCGATTGCCTGGCGAACGCCCAGGTGTTATGCCTGGAAGTAATTGGGGATTTTCACGTGCAACACAAAGTACATGGGAAGATGCAAAGATCTTTGGACGTGATTTAAAATTATTATGGCGTAGAAACCCATCGATTCCAAAAATTATCTTGTTATGTTGCTCTATTATATTAGAATTTTATGCAGATCGTAAAGGTTTATTTGATGAGAAACATTTTGATATGTCAGAAGTTACAGTGGAAATGAAAGGTCGTATGAAAGTGATAAAAAGTATCATACGCAAATGTGATCGTGGTATGGATCATACAATCGATTGGGAGGATGTTCAAGATCCAATTATATACGTAGGTTTATTACGTGTTTTCTTTAGTAAATTAAAACCACCATTGATGGGAAGTCATAATTACGATCGTTTCTTTGATGCTGCAAGGCAAGAAACACAATTAGCACGAATAAGTGCTACAAGAACCATTGTCATGTCCATGCCAACTGCAAATCAAACCGTATTAGCATATATGATAAAATTCATGACACGATTATTAGGACCTGAACATGTATCAAATAGTAAATTAACAGCAAAAGAACTTGCAAGCGTTTTTGCACCAATGTTCATACGTCCATTTGGTTGGCAAGTTGATGATGAAAGGACTGCAAATAGGGTACGAGGTGGTGAAGATATTATGAAAGTTAAAGTAAAAAAAAATGAACCAATCTCCGGCCAAAGCTGTAATATTTTAGTCAATTTACTTGGTACAGGATCACGTGAAATTTTTCAATCCATCTCTTTGCGTGCATATGATAAACGTCAAACAAAGCGTATTTCTTACGAAGAAAAAATGGAAATGAAACGTGAAAGAATGGAAAAAGATAGTGTCAATGAATTAAAATTATGGGAGGAATCAACTGGATGTTTTACATTGGATGATAAAGCAGAAGAGCTTAATGAACAATTAGCAGCAGCGGAGAAAAATAATGCAAATGGTGGGGAAGAAGATGCAGAGTAAAAAATGTTTCAACTCTTTTGTTTGTTTTGTATATATATATTCTTATTATAATAAATATTTATATTATATAAAACACATACTCTTCGTAAAAATATATATATACGCGTACGAATAAAAAAATTAATTATTTTTTAAATATTCTTCCCCTTATGTGCTTTAATATCGGTCAATTTACCAGAGGTGGGCAAAGAAAGATATGCATATATAGTATAAGACTTTACATTTTTTTTAAACAGATGATTGAACGATGCGAATATTTCTGACTATTGGCGACGCTTTCCCTTTCTTACAGACCAGGCTTATGACGGGATACAGGCACCCATCCTCCCCCGGCTTTAAACCAGCACCGTCTGGGCACCATGGATACCAATTACCCTCGTTTAAATTTCCAAACTGTACTAATGGTATGTTTCCCCCTGTCATTTTAATTGATATTCGTGTTCCAGGCCGTGCCACAAGATTGCATTTGTGTTTTTGAATCAAATGAGTTTGTTCATACTCATACACATGGCCTTCCTGTGCTATTTCATCCGGAATGAACAAATTCAGATGTTCATCATATACATTTAGACTGATCATACTGGTAGGAATATTTTCTTCTATGGTAGACATAGGCATAAATCCTGTTGCAAGGCCTACAGCAAGCTCTCCATCACGGTTTAATTGGTCCCATACCATTGTAAATATTTCATTTTCTTTCAATGGACGTTTGGAAAAATAAGTTACCATCGCTACGTGTCCATCAGGCAGCTCAGCTTCTTTTATAAAAGGCGCCCCATCTTCATCAATACTACCGTATCCCCCATTGATAGAGATAAGAGGATTATCTTCAGTATCCTCGTCGCAAATTAAAGATATAAAATTAAATGACAAATGTTCCCCTTCTACATCCCATTGTTCAACTTCTATGGATGCATTTGTTTCACATTTCGGACAATACCCCATGTAACAACACGGGGCTTCTGTAGCTTGTTGTTGTTCCGTGGAGTTGGAGGTGAAGGAATCGGCTGAGGTACCAACAGCATCATCATTGCCCACCACCAGTGCTGACATTCTGATATATATTATCAATGATGTGATAATTTCCATTTTATATTCGTATATATATTTTTATTATATAAAAAATAAAATGAATTATAAATATATCATCATATTTTAATTCACAGGATATTATTAATACCAGCAGCAAATACCACTCTGATCTCTGATGCCGCGCTCCTAAAAAGCTAAATATAGCGATCATGAGAGGAGATTTATTGAGATAATAAAAGTAAAATACACTCTAGCATACAACCTTTCTCTCATGTTTCCTTCTTATACAAATTGATTTTCTGAACTTTTTTTTTCTTTCTACCAGACATCCATTGTGTTTTCGTAATCCCTAATAAGCCATTACGTTTTTCATTTCCAATCGTTGTATTTGATTTGCTATAACCATGTCCAGGATAAACTATTAAATCATTTTTATATGTTTGTTTAATCGTTTGTAACGAATCCCACATTGAGACAGGATCAGACTCTGGTAAATCAACTCTTCCACAAGAACCCGGAAATAAAGTATCTCCACTGATCATAAATAATGGTTCATCATCAACATCAATTTTACTCACTAAAATAACCATGGAACCTGGAGAATGACCTGGAGTATGACGGAAAGTTAATCTAATTCGATCTCCAAGATCAAGGGTAGAATAATCTTTTAATGCAGAAAAATAGACCTGTGGCGTCTGTGTTCTTTTTGCAGCTTCTTCCAATTCAACTTCAGAGATATATGCTTGAGCAATTGGTGGAATGCTATTGTCTTTCAATCGTTTCATTCGATTTTTGGTTTTGATCCCTAATACAAATTCTCTTAATCCTGGCAATTTAATATTTTTTGATTTGAAAGGTTCCATAGTTACTTCACCACCAATGTGGTCGTAATGATAATGTGTTGCGACATAATGTTTAATTTTCATCCCATCTTTTTTTGCATAACGTTTAATACCCTTCACATCCCAGCAACCATCAACTACAATGCATTCTCCGGTAGAAAGATCGCCTATAAGATATACATAGTTTTTCATTTGTTCAGCAAAACGAAACGACTGCTGTTCAAACATATTTGTTGCCTTTGAAACTTTTGCATAATCGACACCAGCTAATAATTGTTTAAAATAGATCCCATTTTCAAAACATAATTGATTTTCATTAGATGATTGAATATTACTCCGTCGTATGGATGGTATATTTTCACCATCATTAGCTATACATAAGACCATACATAATTGAATAATAACAGTTATTGTTATATAAATCTTTACGTCTTCCATCATGCTTGATTCTTTCTTTTGTATTGTATGTTGTCTAATATGTTTTTTTT
>JACLAC010022746.1_pt1 | contig 18365 bp, 9 predicted proteins | sample 8027881 | NCBI WGS metagenome assembly JACLAC01 (sample SAMN15725517, study PRJNA655200) | protist metagenome | isolation source: fluorescence activated cell sorting (FACS) single amplified genomes of... | place: Spain: Blaines Bay Microbial Observatory, Mediterranean Sea | collected 2016-01-19 | reverse complement strand
GTATCTCTACAGGAGCAAATATCCTGAAGTCCTGTTGCGGACACCTCTGGATCCGCGGCTGAAGATGCCCTTCGACATCACTGAAGTCAGAGAGCATTTTTTAGTCGAGGTGGCGATGTTCCAATGTTCAACATTGATTTCCTGAAATAAGCATCTGTGACCGGACGACGGTCGAGGTTCCAGGAAGTCCACCGAATCTCGAGGGGAACCAAACGTGATCTGACTCTGCGCTGTCCAGAAGTGAGCATCGAACTGCCTATCGACAAACAGTTCAAAATCAGGTTTGGTCGAGAGAGTTACGTAAGGGACTTTCCAGCGAAAGGGAGCGGGGTGTGGGTCAAAAGTCAGGAAACCGACTTCGGGATGATTGATGCACTTAATCGCTTAAGCGAACTCAGAATCCGAATTAGTTCTCCAATTCACGACGCTGCCGTCCGAGCCACGATCCAAAACGTCAAACCTGGCCGCCACTTCACGAGTACCACTGCGGGCATCACACGCTGTCAGACTTCACGCCGAAATTCTTTCGAAATACATCGCGAGCACATCCTTACTCGTTCCCAATGTAATCGGCTCGCCAGAATGGCGCTGCTCTTACTGCGCGACGCTCTATGATCGCAGGAAGCCTTTTGATGTCAGCAGTTCGATGACGGCATCTGCACATTCATCAACCGACTGCTCGCCAGTCTTCAGCACCAGATCAGGTGATTCCGGAACTTCGTAAGGCGCACTGTCTCCAGAAAATTCCGTGAGCTTGCCTGCATCGGCCTCAGCATATTGACCGCGAGTATCACGTTGGCGGCACAAGTCAATGGGAGCGTCGACGTGAACCGTCAGGAATCTGTCGATGCCGACAACTCCGGCTACCTTGTCTCGCACCGTTGCGTTCGGAGCCACAAACGCGGCAATACAAATAATGCCGGCGTCGTTCAGGATGTTCGCAAGGTGTGCCGATCGGCGCAGGTTCTCTGATCGTTCTTCAAAGCTGAAACCAAGATCTTTGCTGAGCCCTCGACGGACCTGTTGTCCATCCAGAACCGTGACCGCTCGACCGCTTTCAAATAACTTGCGTTCAATCGCCTGAGCAACCGTTGTCTTGCCGCTGCTTGTCAAACCCGTCAGTAATACGGTTGCTGGTTTCTGGCCATAGCGAGCTTCGCGTTCTGCGGGAGTCACTTCGTTCAGGACACCAGCCTGCTTAGTGTCTTCTTCAACGGCAATCTCTTCTTCCCACGCTGCCAGCCTCTTCCCGCTGGCACTGCGATCTAGAATCATGGCCGCGGCTACGGTCGCGTTTGTGATCCGATCAATCAGAATGAGTGCGCCTGTAGAGCGATTGCTTTTGTACGGATCGAAGGAAATCATCTCGTTCAGACACAGTCGGCAACGACCAATTTCATTCAGATTCAATTGCGGCGAAGGGTTGCTGTGCAGTGTGTTCACGTCGATTCGGTAACGCAGAGATTCGATGGATCCTGTAATCAGCTGAGCCGAGTGCTTCACCATATAAGTCTTGCCGGGGACCATCGGTTCTTCAGCCATCCAGACCAGCATTGCTTCGACGGTATCAGACGTCACTGGAACGTTGCCGGTTTTCACAATCGTGTTGCCGCGGCTGGCATCCACTTCATCTTCTAAAGTCAGCGTGACAGCAAGCGGTGCGTAGGCTTCATCCATGCTGCCGTCCTGGGTGACGATCTCTTTGACATGCGTTGTCTTTTTGCTGGGCAAGACCATTACTTCATCACCCTTCCGTATAATGCCGGAAGCGATGGTTCCGCAGAATCCGCGGAAGTCGAGATTCGGTCGGTTGACCCACTGGACGGGCATCCGAAAGTCCTGCAGATTTCTATCTGACCCAATGTAGACAGACTCCAGCCGATTCATCAGGGTGCCGCCGTTGTACCACTCCATATTTTCACTGCGGTCCACAACGTTGTCACCATTGAGCGCAGACAATGGAATAAAGTGGAGGTCCGGCAGGTCAAGACGTCGAGAAAATGCGCTGTAGTCGGCGCAGATTTTGTCGTAGGTGGCTTCATCAAAATCAACGAGGTCCATTTTGTTGATGGCAATAATTACGTGACGAATGCCGAGCAAAGACACGATGAAGCTATGCCGCTTGGTCTGAGTCATCACACCATGCCGGGCGTCGATCAGAATGACCGCGAGATCCGCGGTACTGGCTCCCGTTGCCATGTTGCGAGTGTATTGTTCGTGTCCCGGAGTGTCCGCGATGATGAACTTGCGTTTGGCGGTGCTGAAGTAACGATAGGCCACGTCGATCGTGATCCCCTGTTCGCGTTCTTCTTTCAGTCCGTCTGTTGCAAGCGCAGGGTCAAACTCTCCACCAACGGCCCCTTGGGTTTTGGAATCGGCTTCAATCTTGGCCAGTTCGTCTTCATACAGCATCTTGGAATCAAACAGCAGGCGGCCGATGAGCGTGCTTTTTCCGTCATCGACGCTGCCACACGTGATAAATCGCAACAACTGCTTTTGCTCGTGCTGCTTAAGGTACGCTTCGATGTCGGTTGAGATCAGGTCTGAATGATGTGACATGGATCTTGTTGTTTGTAAATGAGTGGCGGTTTGGGCCGGTGTCCGGTTTGAGGCCTCAATTACCGCTGTGATGTATCAGCAGAAATCCGCAGAATGACTTAGAAGTATCCGCGTTCTTTTTTTCTCTGCATGCCGGCGCCGCCTTCGTCCTGATCGATGACGCGACCCTGACGTTCACTGGTTTTAGTAAGCAGCATTTCCTGAATAATTTCCGGCAGCGTGGTGGCTTCGGATTCAACAGCACCGGTTAACGGATAGCAGCCGAGTGTGCGGAAACGAACCATCTTCTCCATGGGTTGTTCACCGGGAAGAAGTGGAACTCGATCATCGTCCAGCATAATCAGCACACCGTCGCGTTCCACAACTTTGCGCTTGGCCGATTTGTACAACGGAACGATCGGGATGTCCTCAAGATAGATGTACTGCCAGACATCCAGTTCAGTCCAGTTGCTTAATGGAAAGACACGGATGCTTTCGCCCTTGTTGACTCGCGTATTGTAGACGTTCCACAATTCCGGACGCTGGTTCTTCGGGTCCCACCGATGATTCTTGTCGCGGAACGAGAACACCCGCTCTTTAGCGCGGCTTTTTTCTTCATCGCGACGAGCTCCACCGAATGCCGCATCAAAGCCATACTTGTCCAGAGCAGCTTTCAGAGAATCAGTTTTCATGACTTCCGTGTGCTTTTCGCTGTCATCCAGAGGATGGATGTTCAGATTTGCGCCTTCTTCATTAATGTGAACAAGAAGTTCCAGGCCCAGTTCTTCGCGCACTAATCGATCACGGAATGCGATCATGTCCTTGAACTTCCACGTCGTATCAACATGCAGCAAAGGAAAGGGAGGCTTGGCCGGATAGAACGCTTTCATAGCCAGATGCAGCATGACCGCTGAATCTTTTCCAACTGAATAGAGCATCACAGGATTGTTGAATTCCGCTACAACCTCGCGGATTACGTGAATGCTCTCGGCCTCAAGTTGCTTCAGATGGGTTAAGTTGTAATCGCTCATATTCTTCCTGGAGCGGGCATTCTGATGGGTAATTCTGTGGCGAGTATAAGTCGGACACACGAATCGTGTTTAGGGTAGTTTCGACCTGCAATCAACCCCGTTCGTGGCGAGGGGAAGCTTGTTGCCCTGAAGAACTTGTCGGCACATTTCGAGCGATTCGGTACAGAATCTAATGGTTGGCGATTTCTTGCTGACACCGTTTCGCCAGATAGTCAGAAAGATTCTGCGAGTGAAAAAGTTGTTCAGACGCTGGTGCCCTGATTCGTCAGCAGAATAAAAACAGGGACTCTCCCCGGGGGTCTTCGACGTGGCTACACTGGAAAGAAGAATTCCGAGACAGGCGTCATGTCCCGCGAGTTGGCGCGTACGTCTTCGGCCGCAGCATCGGGATCATGTATGGCGCTACGACTTCGTGTTCAGTCGCACTCATGACGGTCGCCCCATTCGAATGCTGACGATGATCGACGAGCTTACCAGAGAGTGTCTGGCGATCGACGTATCTCGCAGACTGACCAGCGAAGACGTTCTGGAGCAATTAAGTGACCTGTTTATCCATCGAGGCCCGCCGGAATACATCCGCTCGAACAACAGACCGGAATTCACAGCTCACCCGGTGGGTAACTGTCTGGACAACGTTGGCGTAAAACTTTGTTCATTGAACCAGGCAGTGCGTGGGAGAACGGTTTTATCGAATCATTCAACCGAAAATTCCGCGATGAGTTGCTCAACATCGAGCTGTTTGACACTCTGCTGGAGGCACGAGTTCTGATCGATCGCCGGAGAGTTCTCTACAACACGGTTCGGCTACACAGCTCTCTGGGCTACAGACCACCAGCACCAGAAGCCTTCCTGACCAACCAGACTACCACTTAACAAATGGATTCATTCACGGGGACAGGTCCGTTCGTATCGCATTCGTGAGATCGAGCAACTCGTGAAAGACGGAACGTTACTGCGGGAAGAGGGCAATCGCAGATTATGGACATTGTCGCCAGAGCTATGACCAGACTGCGTGCCCGAGACGCGAGACAAAACAACACTCCAAACCTGGACAATGAAAAATGAAACAGCTCCTCGCCATGCTTCTGATTCTCGCATCTAACCAGTGGCTGGCTGCCCAGGCTGCCGACACTTCGCCAACCCACGCAAATGTAGCGTACGGTCCACACAAACCGAATGTCCTCGACATCTGGATTGCAAAGGGTGATGGACCGCGTCCATTGCACGTTTACATTCACGGTGGAGGCTGGACAGGCGGTGATAAGGTCAGGAAAGGTGCTCAAGCGGCATGGCTCGCAAAAGGCATTTCTTACGCGGCCATCAATTATCGACATACACCGCAAGCCCCCTTGCCCGCTCCAGTTCACGACGCGGCACGAGCAATTCAGTTTCTGCGTTCAATGGCGGCCGAGTGGAATATCGACAAAAACCGCATCTGCTTGTCCGGTGGCAGCGCCGGAGCATGCACGTCGATGTGGCTGCTTTGTCACAACGACCTGGCCAATCCTGAGTCGAAAGACCCTGTCCTGCGAGAGTCAACGCGGGTTTCCGGTGCGGCCGTATCCGGCGGACAAACCTCGATCGATCCAAAGCAGATCGAACCGTGGCTGGGCCCAAACGTCCTGAAGCATCGCATGATCAACATGGCTGTGGGTGAGCAAACAATCGCCGGCGCCCTGAAGAACTACGACAAGCACAAGCCCCTGTATCTCGAGTTCTCGGCTTACAACCACGTCAGCAAAGACGACCCCCCGCTATTCATGAGTTACGGCGGCGACATGACTCTGCCTTCAAAAAATGCTGGACACGGAATTCATCATCCGGTCTACGGCGTGAAAATGAAGGAGAAGGCTGACCGTGTCGGCATGAATTGCCACCTTCTTATTGGCGATGGCACCGTGTCAAAGTCAGACACTTACAAAAACGCCAATGAATTCATCGAGGCGATTCTGCTCGGCGAGAAAACTGACGCGAAGTAATCCAAAGTGACAACTGGTTTAGTACAAAATATGGAGTAGTCATGAACGTAAGGCTCATCAATGCAGTGGCACTGCCGATTATCCTGCTGTCCAGCATCGCGTCAGGCCAGAAGCTAACGTCCGACGTGCCCTACCTGGAGGACGGTCACAAACGCCACGTCCTCGACATCTACACGCCGGAGAAAGCAAACGACGAACGCCTTCCGGTTATGCTTTGGATTCACGGGGGTGGCTGGCAGGTTGGTGATAAGAGTGATGTCGCGCTGAAGCCCAAAGTACTGACCAAGCGGGGATTTATTTTCGTATCGACGAACTACCGGCTCTTACCAGACGTAACGATGGATGTCCTGACTCGCGACGTCGCCGCGTCACTTGGATGGGTTCATCGCAACATTGCAAGGTACGGCGGCGATCCACAGAGAATATTCGTCGGGGGTCATTCCGCAGGCGCTCAGCTCGCAGCACTCATCTGCACCGATGATCGTTATCTCAAAGAACAAAATGTGTCATTCAATGCGCTCAGAGGGTGCGTGCCCGTCGACGGAGATACCTACGACATTCCGAAAATCATCATGACGGCTGAGCACCGACAGACTCTTTATGGCGGCAAGATGTTTACGTTCGGGCATCGTCAGAAATTCGGAAACGATCCCGAAAAACATATAGATTATTCCGCCGTGTCACACGTGGCGAAAGACAAGAATATCCCGCCATTCCTTCTTCTATACTTTCCCGGTAATCCCGATACGAGAGCCCAGGCTCGCCGACTGCAATCTGTCTTGAAGGAATCAGAAATACCAGCGGCGACTCACGGCAAACGCGACAGTAACCACAGACAATTGAACAATGACCTCGGCAAACCCGACGATGCCGCGACACAAGAACTCTACAAATTTCTCGATACAAACGTCGGCCGCAAATACCGAAAATAGTGGGAATTGAGATCACACTCTCTTAAGGCTTTTCACCATCGTCCGGGCATCACGCCGGCGCGACATCAGAATCAAACGTTTATTCGGCTGAATACCATAACCTACGTGCTACTTCGGCGTACCCGGCCCATTTTCCGGCAGCGCGTCCAGCGGCAAACCCATTGATACGAGTTCAATCCCGCTGAGCAGGCTCTGGCCGTGGTGCGCGGTGAAGGTGAGCGTGCAGTCGCCGTCGAGTTGGACATCGGTGAATTCTTTGACCAGGCACTTCATCCTGCCCTGGGCTGCGACGAAGATATCGAAATCCGCTAGCACAGGTTTTCCCTGCAAAGCGACATCGAACACGCGAGCCCCAGACGCGGTGTGTTGTGGTTCGACAAAGTAGAGCCGCACGGTAAACGTGCCGGACTTCAGTTCCGTCAGACGCAGTGATTTGATGCCTTGTGCACCAGACGCACAGACCCAGGGCCAGCCTCTCCCCGCCTGAATAAACAGGGAATGGTGATAGAAGTAGTCGGGCGTCGCAGGATGCGTCTGGAGTGTTATCTCGGGTGAAGGCCCGCCGACGCTGGGGTAGTCGAGAAACAAGGTTCCGCCGTGGGTCATCCGGTCGCCGGGTGCACCCAGGTTGATGCCGATACGCACGATTGGTTTGGTGGTGCCCTGGCCCCAGGCAGTCCATTGTTCGAACGTCTGCGGCATACTGATCAGCGCGGCGCCGGTTGGCAGCGGGTAGCTGCAAGTGCAGCCCTCGTAGAAATACGGCATATTCAGGACGCCGTTAGCCGGGATGACGCTATTCGTGCAACCGGAGCGTGGGCCGGCAATATTAATAGTGCCGCTTTCAATACGTTTGTCATAGAAGGCAGGAGTCGCCGAACGCATCGTTATCAATTGGCCGTAGTCCACACCGCCGTCGCAACCATAACTCTTGACATAGCATCGCGGCTCGACGAGCCCGGTCAGCGGATTCGTCATTTGGCCCTTGTCGGCCTCCCTCCTGAACGGATAGAGCTTCGGCTTCTCGCCCCGGGACTCCAGTTCCTGAAAATGCTTTTCGACATACGGCGGACGAAATTGATACGGCGGGCGAAAGTCGGCGCCCCGCGTTTTGGGTACTCGTTCTAACCGCGATTCGGCTTCGTCGCGCGCCATGACGCGGCCGGTATAGACGTCCATGAAGGATGCATTGAGCAGGCGGAACCGCCCGGTCCCGTCTCGATGCAGATGGTTGACGGGCCCCATCCGCTCGACTTTGCCTTGCCAGTCCTTGTCCTGCGAAATCATGACGCCGCCCACGATCGTCGGTTGCGGGGCGCGCTTGAAGTGAGCAACGGAATCGTCGAACCACAAGATACCCAAAGGAGCCCGAACGCGGGCGTCGGGCGCGCTCCAGTCGTTTGTGTAATCGACGGCGCCGGGCAACGCGCCCGACCGTCGGACGAGCAGGAAGTCGCCGCGGCGTTCAACCTGGGCTTGGCTATGCCCGGCTTCGTGGAGCCACGCCCGAATCTCCTCATCACGCGGCGGTTCTACGTTGAGACACGCGACGCCCCCGTACGGCTTTAGTCGTTCATATAACGTCAGCAGGAAGTCCGCACCCGTTTCAAGCCGGGTCACACCCCAATCTTCTGCCACAATCAGATCGGCCAGATACTGCGGAAACGCGACTTCCTCAAGCTGGCCCGACGCGATCGACAGTCGGCCGGCCGGAGCAGCGGGGTCAAGGATACGTCGCCGTATTGCTTCGGCATCGGATTCAACGGGGGCTAACGCAATGACCTGGAAATTCGTCTCGGCAGCCAGGTGTTCCGCCAACCGGCCATCGCGCGTGCCCAGCACAAGTGCGTAGCCGTCGCGAACGGGGGTTAGTGTCCGCAGGTGGGCGATGGTTGACGCCAGTGCCTTGTCAACGTCCGGCTTAGGAGCAGATTGTGCCGGGTGAAAGATCGGTGAAACTTCGATATCGCCAAAACAATAAATCGTTCCCTCATGAGTCGTGACGAACAGCCGGCCGTTGGCGGCGACGACGCTGTGAATATCGCCATCGACTCCCTTCACACCGTCCGCGTATTTCAACAACGTGCCAGCCAGCGTCACCTGTGTGCGCGATCCGGCGACTCCTTTGCCCTCGCGCAGTCCACCTTCATGCAGATCGCGATTGACGACACTGTCGAACTCAATCTTCCCGCGTCGAATATCTCGGGCAACTTTCGGGTCCATCCGCATGAACCAGCCGCCGGGAACCGCTCCTTCCGACGGGAGTGTGAAGTCGAGCAATTCGCCGCTTTGGCGATCGAAAGTGGCCGGTCGCCCTGCACCACAGGGAACGAGCAGTTGATCGCCATTAACCAACAGGTATCCCTGCGGAGTGAGTCCTCCCAGCGCTTCGGCGCCCGCGTGCGGTTGCTTGCCATACAACGTTCCGCAGCGATCATTGACCCATTCGACCTGACCCGACCGGGCGTCGAGTGCGTAGACAAAGACGCCCTCCAACGGCCAGACTCCGGCAGCGAAATAGACAGTTTCGTCGGCCAGCACCGGTCCCCCGCGGACGGGCCAGACAGAAATCAACCGGCCATTACCCAGGATTTTCCGAGTCGAAGGGACGGCGCGAAACTTCCATTGCAGCTCACCGTCGAACGCATTCAAACAGTACAGATGCCCATCGTCTGATCCGAAGTAGAGCTTGTCGCGCCACGCAACCGGTGCCAGACGCACGGGACCGGCTGTGTAGAAACGCCACTTCTCTTTCCCGGTCTCGACCGCATAGGCGACAACCGCATCGATGTGCGGCAGCGCCACGTACATTGTGTCACCCAGAACAATCGGCTCGTAACCCTGATCAAACTGAAGCCGGGACTTGCGGAAAGCAGGTTTCACGGGCGGAAGTTGCCGCTTCCATTGCAGACGCAGCGGAGCGGGAATCTTCTCGGCGGAGATATTTGTACGACCGGCGTCATGCCGCCAGGTGGGCCAATCCTCGGCTGCCACTATGCTGGCGAACGACCAGAGCCCAAACAGTGCAACAGCCGAATAACGCGTGAGTGTGTACATGGGAATGCGCCTCCTTTAGCGCGACGCCAGGTTCAAGCAGACCGGACGATATGTTCTCCGTTCCGGCACGCACATCATAAACCGGCCTCGTCATTCATCCCATTGCCGGAGCGTCGTCGCTTCGCTCTTTGATCCAGCCTACTTGAGCTCGGATTCGTTACCTACCGGCTCCAGGATCAGGAAACAGGAATACTCAAACAAATCGAACCCGCCACTATCGTTCGCTGGCCAGGCGCGCGGCCATGGTTCCGCAGGATTGAGTTTGATGGCTTTGCTGTCCCATCGCCCGCGATCCGGCTGGAAATTGCTCGGCCCCGACCGTTCTTCAAAGTAGGCAACTTTCACATTTCCTTCGGAACTCTTCCACGCGAGCCAGATCGGCGTATTGGCTGGGATGCGAATCCCCTTGGGATGTTCGAGCGTGTTCCAGCCAGTCTGTCCTTTGGGTGTCTGCCCGAAATCGGTCAGCAGCTTTGCCGGCGAACCGGCATGCGGTCCGCCATCGAGCTGACCGCCTGCGTAGACCGCGAGTCGGACCGAACCGCCCTCGTTGACGGGAAGCAGGATCGAGACCGCCTTCAGCAGCGTCTCGTGATCCGGCGACATGCCGCCCAACGCTCGTGCATGGTCAACTTTGGTCGTGAAATCCGCCGAGTCCGGCTTGCCCCAGCGCGTCGTTCCTGAAGGAAGTCTTGGCAGACCGACAGGTTCGGGGCGGAACGAAGCACTGTCGAATGTGACGGAGCCCGCGCTGGTCTCAATCGTGATCTTTCCGCTGCCGTAAACCGACTTCATCGGACTGGAGTCATGAAGCATCTTCGGCGGATGAGCTCGCGGTTCGCCGTTGATCGCAATGCTCATGTTCGTCAGGTCAACCGAGATGCGATCGCCGCTCATGGTGACTGCGTTGAGCTGCTCGCCAGAACGCTCCGGAATGGTGAGTGCTTCGACGAACTCCTCCCGACTGGCAAACGTGTCGAGGTCAGAGACCTGCAACACGTGGTAGTCATCGCCGACAGCGATATGCGCACACAACCCTTTGCCAACTTGATAGACGTTCCACTTTCCAACTCGTTTTGCCTTCGCACCACCGTCTTCGAACAACGTGCCCTGACCCAGCAGCCAGTCTTCGTGCTGGACAACTCGCCCGCGAGCTTCGCGTCGGCGTTTGTGAGGTGGAACGCCGGGCACGATCGTTTCCACCCGCAAGGCCTGAGATGGATCGGCTCCGAAGATCACGCTGTTGTATCGGCACTGATGAAGCCACCCATCCGAATGCACCGAGCCCATCGAGACGTGGGGCGTGTTGTAATAGTAGAGCGCGCCGGGCTTCCACTTCTGCGTTTGCCAGAGTTCATCGAACGAAGGCCAGCCGAGATAACGCCGTCCTTGATAAACGAGAGCCTTACGAGTGCGTGTATCAGTTGCCAGTGCTCGAATCACCGGATGCGGAACGAACCGGCTGCACGCAAAGAACATCCCCTCATCCTGTTTCAACCGAGGTTCGTTGCCGCTCGCGATGTGGATACCTGCCGGCTCCAGTCCGGGCACTCGCGCGTTCTCGAAGTTAAACCGCGGTTCGCCCATTCCCAGCGCAAGCCACACGGTGGGCAGGAAACCGTCGTACCGCGCGTCGGTCAGGTAGGCGACCTTCCTGGCGGTCAGGGAATGATTGCCATCGGTGGTGCGGCAGCGGAGTGATGGTCCGCCGAGGTATCCGTTCACACTCAGCAGAGCCCGCTCGGCCAGCATGATGTTGAGCAGATCCTGAGCGGCTTTTCGCAGCATTTCATCGGGAGCATGATCGACAAGGATGATGAGCGGATTCGAGAAGTGATACTGGTAACACTTCGAGTTCCACTCCACGAAGCTGCGCTGCATGCGATGCGCGATGAACTTTTTGATCTCGCGAATCTGCACGCTGCCGTCGCCACCCCGGTACTGCTCGCCGAACAGAGTTAGGGTCAGATACATCAGGTCGTGATTCTCGGTGAATCCCGGCGGCCAGTGAGCGCGGTCGGCGAGGTGCTTCTTGCTGGTGGGCCATGTCTCGATAAACCGGATGATGTGCTTCTCGGCCACATCAGAGAGACGCGGCGAATCACGGAAATCGAGCAGCGTCCGCAGGAATCGGATCAGGTAAATGTCATTGTCCCCGCCCGGTGGCGTGAACGACTCAAAGTAGTCGTTTGCTTTGGCTACATCGCGGTTCAGAACCAGTCGACCATGATTGAGCGCCCATCGACGGCCATCCCGCACGTCCATCGTCGGTTCCAGCTTGCCGAAGTTCTCGACGATCCATTCGAGATACTCGGAGCGCCGCGATTCGATCTGCTTTTCCTTGTCGTTGGATGTCGCAGTCGGCGCATCGTCAGCATTCAGCACGGCAAGGGGCGCGAGCAGGAGAGAGGTTAGCAGGGTAAAGGTGTTCGTTATGCGGGTTGGATTCAAGGTTTCACCTTCGTGCTATCCGTTGAAGCCCTGACGCGCTGCCACAGTTGTGCACAATCGAGCGGGTAATCGGTGAGCATGCCGTCGATGCCGACCTCGCGGACGCGGAGCCAGGTTTTCTCCTCCCTGCGATGCTCCCCAGTTCCGGAGTAGTTGAAGAGAATTGTTCTGCGATGCTTCCGAAGTAATGACACCTCCGCTTGGTTGGGCACGAATGTCAGAAGAAATACGTCGATTGAGTCTTCGGCTAACAGAGAGTCCAACGCATCGCGCCGGACCCAACCTTTATGTCTCCCACCACAACCATCCAGATCAGATATCGAGATCCGTCACGTCGAGGGCGTGTTTTTCAATAAATTCGCGGCGGGGTTCGACGTGATCACCCATGAGGACTCGGAAGATTTCATCGGCGGCGGCGGCGTCTTCCATGCGGACCTGCAGGAGCAGTCTTTCTGCGGGATCCATGCTGGTTTCCCAGAGTTCCTCAGGATCCATTTCTCCCAGACCTTTAAAGCGGGTGATACGGAGTCCGCGTTCACCCATCTTACGCAGCTGAGGAGCGAAGTCTCTCAGGCTGGACAGTTTCGCGGCTCCATCGTCGTTGAGCACGTCGAACGGGTAGTACGGCTCGCCATTTTGGTTGGGAGCTGGAACGAGGTCCTTCAACGTGACTCCGTAATCACGAAGCTGACGAAGGATATCGTTGATAGATCGAATCTCATGAAGGTCTGTGACCTGAAGATTTTCCTGAGTTTCAATATCTTCGTCTGATGCTTTGTCATCAGAGGGTTCAGTAGAATCGGCGTGATCGTCGGCGACGATGAGTTCGTGGCCCCGGCGTTCTTCTTCTGAAGCAACGAACGCCTCCATTTCTTCTTTGCTGTTGAACCAGTTGACAGTTCGGCCAATGTAGATTCGATAGCGAGGCAGGTAGCCATCTTCCGTTGCGAAGTTTGCTGAAAGATGCCGAAGGTCAACGCCGCGGCGCTCCAGCGTTTCCAGCGGCTCTTCGAGTTGCCCGAGCAGGCTAACAAGCTTCCGCATGTGATCGCCTTCGAACACCGTGCCGTCGGCGGCAGCTTGAAGAGCGCTGCCATCGATGCCGAGTTCCAGCAACTCACTCATCATGTTTTCGTGGGTGTCGACGTAGCGAATCTTCTTTTTCTGCTGCACTCGGTAGAGCGGCGGCTGAGCGATGTAGATACACCCGTTTTCGACGAGAGGGCGCAAGTGTCGGAAAATGAACGTCAGCAACAACGTGCGGATGTGGCTGCCGTCAACGTCGGCATCAGTCATGACGATCACCTTGCCGTAACGCCGCTTGGCCACATCTTCGAGAGCGGCTCCTGGAGGAACGCCGATCGCCTTGAATATGTTGGCGATTTCGGCGTTGTCGAGAACTTTAATTAATTGAGCTTTTTCAACATTCAGGATCTTGCCGCGAAGTGGCAGGATCGCCTGAGTGTTTGAGTCTCGACCAGTGTCAGCAGACCCGCCGGCCGAATCCCCTTCGACCAGGTATAACTCCGTAATGTCGAGTTCCCGGCTGCGGCAGTCTCGCAGTTTTTCAGGAAGCCCACCGGTCGTCAGTGCACCTTTACGACGAACGTGTTCGCGAGCCTTTTTTGCAGCTTCACGAGCTTCCGCCGCCAGAATCCCCTTCTGACAGATCAGCTTGGCGACTGATGGATTCTCTTCGAAGTACTTGTTCAATCCCTGGTGAACTGCCGACAGAACAATGCCTTCTACTTCGCTGTTACCGAGCTTCGTTTTCGTCTGACCTTCGAACTGCGGATCAGGAACGCGCACAGCAATGACAGTTGTCAGTCCTTCTCGAAGATCGTCACCACTAGGTGTGTAATCCTTAAAGAGGTTTGTCGTCTTGCCGTAAGCATTGACCGATCGCGTCAGCGCACTTCGAAACCCACTGAGATGCACGCCCCCTTCGAGGTTGTTGATATTGTTGGCATAAGTTCGAACGCTCTCCGTGATCCCCGACGTGTATTGAATCGCAACGTCGACTTCGACTTCGCCATCTTCACTCGGATGAGTGCTCTTCATGCTGATGACATTTTGAAACAACGCATCCTCAGTCCGATTCAGATGTTTTACGAATTCAATCAGGCCATCTTCGTAATAAAACTCATCCGTTTGCCCGGATCGTTCATCGTTGATTCGAATACGGATGCCAGCATTCAGAAACGCAAGTTCCTGCATACGTCGAGCGAGTGTGTCATAGTTGAAGCCGGTGTCCGGAAAGATTTCCGCATCCGGCTTGAACGTGATCTTCGTTCCGGTCGAATCGCTGGCTCCCAGCTTCTTCAACTCATCCGTGACAACGCCTCGCTGGAAGTCCAGCGTCCAGACATGACCTTCGCGACGCACTTCTGCTTCCAGCCATTCACTAAGCGCGTTGACCGCGGTGATACCAACGCCATGCAGACCACCGGTTCCGGTTTTATAGCCGCCTTCACGATCAAACTTGCCGCCAGCGTGAATTTCCGTCAGCACGACTTCCAATGCCGAACGATTGTTCATATCCGGCATTCGGCCAACAGGAATTCCACGGCCGTCATCAATGCAGCTGACGGAACCGTCAGCGTTAATCTTAACGTTAATGACAGTAGCGTACTTGTTGACGGCTTCATCAACGCTGTTATCAACAACTTCATAAACGAGATGATGCAAACCGCGCAGCGTCGTATCACCGATGTACATCGCGGGTCGGGTGCGAATTCCTTCGACACCCTCCAGAGCTTTGATCTGGCTCTCGTTGTAGCTGTCCGTCTTGCTGCCGCCGGTAGTTGGGCCGTCTGTGCTCATCGAGTTTCCCTGATAATCAAAGTGAGCCCTGTAGCAGAGCTTCGTTTCGATATTTCTTCCATGAATTACCGTTGTTTCAGTTCTCTTTAAAATTCAAATCGCTACGCAGTTTGAAGCGGATGTCGGTGATTTTTCGCTCGGAATGCTCTTTCTGAAACGTCCGTAGAAATCCCACTTTCTGAAACGAAGCCAGCTCGTTCATTAATGCCGAGTTATCAACGCCGACTTGCAGTACTCCCCGCTTAAGACCCAGCACTTTCGTTCGGCCGGAGACTTTTTCGCCAACGACCGACTTCCAGATTCCAACTAGCTGAGCATTCCCCTGAACCCGAGCGAGCCCTTTCTTTTGAATCAATTCCGAAATCACCGTCGATAGCGGAGTTGGATCGGGCATAGGAAAGGAACGAGGGTTAAGAGTTGAAGGACAACAGCAGGCAGTCGCGAATTACTGAGAACATTTCGGATTACTGGTCACGCGACAGTGGCATCACTACGTATCGATACTGATCTTCCGTTGTAAACACGGCCGGACTTTCACCGTCGATCAGATTCAGTTTGACTGTCGTGCCGTTATCGAGAATCCGCAGGAAGTCAGCGACGAAACGAGGATCGAATGTAATCGTAAATTCTTCTCCGTCGTAAGCAATTGGCAGCTCGACGTTTGACTGACCGACGTCTGCCGCGCTGCTGGCGAGTGTCAGTTTGCCATTTGAGAATGAAAAGTCGACACCACGACTCTCTTCGTTCGTGACGATCTGAGCCTGACGCACGGCCGAATAGAACGGCCCGATGACCAGTTCGACCGACGAGCTGAAATCGGTTGGGATGACGTCTGAGTATTTCGGGAAACGACCTTCGACCAGTCGACTGTAAATCGTCGAGCCGCCGCATTTGACCAGCACATCGTTGGCGTGAATTGCGATCAGAGCGACGTCGTCTTCACCATCCGGCAAAGAACGCTCGATCAGCTGCATCGCTTTTGACGGAATAACCGGTGTCGTGTTTTCAACGTTGATTTCACCAACCACCTGAGCTGCCGCAGAAACCACTGCCAATCGTCGGCTGTCGGTTGCTGCCAGAGTCGCTCGCTCAGGAGTCAACTCAAGCAGAACTCCGCCGAGAGCGTAACGCGTGCTTTCGGTGTCGGTCGCGAAGATTGTTCGCTTGATCATCTCACGCAACGTCGCCGCATTGACAGTGAAGTATTCCAAATCCTCGAACGCCGCGACGGGTGGGAACTCGCTGGGATCTTCGGTCGACAGGTTGAATTCACTCTGCCCGCCTTTAATGCTCAGTTTTCCCTCGGTCGCTTCCAGAGTGACCTGGTCGTCACCCAGTTCGCGCAGGATTGCGACAACTCGCTGAGTCGGCAGCAGGACTTCGCCGGTCGAGTCAGTTTCGACACCGCTCACTTCAAAGTGAATGCCGACTTCCTGGTCGGTCCCGATCAGAACGGCTTTTCCACCATCCACGTGCAGCTTGACGTTCTTCAGAATTTCTTTCGGCGTTCGAGTCGGAACGACACCGCTGACGATTTGCAGAGCCGTGGCGAGCGAAGCACGATGACAATTGAGTTTCATGGCGTCTGTCACTCCGTGACAATCGAGTCAGGCCGGGCCTGAACTACTTAAAGAAAAAGATATATATCAGCAGTATTATTAATGCGACTGCTGGATGTGTTGAGAATCATTCCCGCGACGCAGGAAGCATATGATACGTCAAGGTTTGCGCGGCAACAACCAGTCCGGAAAGGAGTTCAAAACTCGTTGGCAGAACGTTAGTCGCCGGTCACTGGTCTGTGGCCGAATGTTGACTGTTTTCAAGCAGTTTTTCGGCTTGTCAACAATTCACCGATTTGTGATCACTGCCCAACGGACTTTCAACAGGTTTTGGACATCCGATTCATTTCGAAAAACACAGTTGCCGGCGTCGACATGCTCCGTATTCAGTGTTCGCTGCCGGGCAGTAACGAAGGATTGCCGACCCTTTGCCTCGTCCGCCGCAATCAAGGATTGAGTTGAAACTCGATCAATTCTGCATCGAATGTGAATTGGAAACCATTCATTCCAAATAGCGTGTTTCGGGCAATTGCACTCACACAGCGGTGAAGGAGGTTTAGGCAGGATTATTTGTCTCCAGGTCCACTACTTTTACTAACGAGGCTTAGCCAGCGTGACTTTGAGCTTCACTCGCTGGCCATCACGGAGGACGGTGACGTCGACTTCGTCTCCTGCTGAGAAATTTCGCAGGGCGAGGTCGAAATCACTCAGGTCGCTGACTTTGCTTTCTCCGAACTGCACGATCCGATCTCCACCTTTCAGGCCGCCGTTGGCTGCCGGGCTTTTCGGTGAGACTCCCGAGATCGCATAACCTTCCCCTTCTTCGCTGAAGTCGGGGATGCTGCCGAAGTATGGTCGGCTGCCCTGTCGCTGAATGTCGGCCTTGGAGGCGACTTCGAGGTACTCAGGCCGATTTTGAGTCTCGGCGGTGAAAACAACGACGTCGCGGAACAGGTCGGCAATTCGCTGAATGCCTTTGAAATTGATCTTCTGCCAGTCGTCGCCAGGGCGGTGGTAGTCACTATGAGTGTTCGTGAAGAAGTGCAGCACGGGAATTTTCTTCGCGTAGAACGATGACTGGTCGCTGGGGCCGAACCCTTCCGGCTTGAGCGACAGCTTGAACTCTGCATCTTCTCCCAGGCGAGTGACGTCGTCTTTGAATGTGGGTGACGTTCCGACGCCGAAGACGGTTAGCTTGTCCTCGCGAAGCCGGCCGACCATGTCCATGTTGAACATGGCGATTGTTTTATCTAGCGGAAACAACGGCTTTTCGACGTACTTTGCTGAGCCAATCAGCCCCTTTTCTTCTGCCGTAAACGCGATGAAGACAATTCGTCGTGGCAGTGCTTCTTTGCGAGCGGCAAGCTGACGGGCGATCTCGATCAACGCGACCGTTCCTGAGCCGTTGTCGTCGGCGCCGTTGTGAACCTCGATCACTCCTGGAGCCAGCGAACCATCTCCACCCATCCCGACATGATCGTAGTGAGCACCCACGACGATGGTTTCGTCGGCCAGTGGACCTTCACCTTCCAGCACGCCGATCACGTTTTTTACTTCCGTGCGGATTCGTTTGAGACTGGTTTCACCAGCGACTTTCCAGCCTTTCAGCACGTGAGTGCGTGGCTTCAGGTCCGTGTCTATTTCCGCTTCCAGATCAGCGAGCGATTTATCCAAAGCGAGTTTCAACAACTCGTCACACTTTGCCTGCGAAACATGGACGATGGGAATCGCCCCATTCTTGCCGTTTCCTGCGTATCCAAACTTCATGAGCGTGTCGAAGCCGCCGGTGTGAGCGTCTCCGTGGGCACCGTTCACGCGTTCGAGTGCAGCGTTCAGCTTGCTTCGCGTATCGGTGACTGCCTTGTCGGTTGGCTCCAGTTTGGCCAGCTCGCGAGCGACCTTCACCACCGCGTTGTTCGCAGAATTAATTGCTTTTTCTGTGTCGGAGTCGACAGAGTGAGGATCGTTTACGAATAGAATTGCTGCGGCTCCGGC
>JACLAC010013293.1_pt1 | contig 18370 bp, 14 predicted proteins | sample 8027881 | NCBI WGS metagenome assembly JACLAC01 (sample SAMN15725517, study PRJNA655200) | protist metagenome | isolation source: fluorescence activated cell sorting (FACS) single amplified genomes of... | place: Spain: Blaines Bay Microbial Observatory, Mediterranean Sea | collected 2016-01-19 | reverse complement strand
AGGGACGCATTGATGATCAGATCCGGATTGGGTCCATTTCCAAGGGCTTCCCGCGCGGCACGCGCACCGAGTAGATCCATCGACTCTCGCGAAACCCGGCGTTCTTCAACCCCGGTACGCTTGATGATCCAACGCGTACTCCGACCCACACGCGCAGAAAGCTCTTCAGCTGTCTCCACATCGGGAGGCAAATACAGACCTGTACTCACCACTCTGAACCGCATCTTCACCCCACCTCTTCAGCAGTCACAACCTACAGCAGGACACCCATAGTGGCCACCGTTGAGAACCCTCACATAGAACTCCAGTTTAATAAGTCGGCTTACTATCAATACTTTGAGGAAGTCTAGAGCTGGTCAGCTTCACAATGGACGGCACCCAGGTTATATAGCCAATATGCAAGACCGCTGGAACCATACCTCCGACCCGACCGACGCATGTTGTTCATGTTGCGTCTGTATCTGGGTCGGGGTGCGTTAGGTCCACAGGTCGTCTGAACCGCCGTCACCGCCCCCCGGCCTTACTTCTCCTCGGGTATCGGCATGGTGTCGAATGGCCCGTTCTGACGGCAACCCTATCTCTCACTATGAGTTCTTGTGATGTCATCTATTCCACTTCCTACCGTACACGTCCTATATGAAAACCCCGACTGGCTCCCACCCTTGGAAGCCGGACTGAAAGAACAGGGTTTCTCGGTCCAGTTCTGGAAACTGGACGAAGGTCAAATCGATCCGAATACCGCGCCTCCTGATGGCATCTGGATCAACCGCATCAGTCCGTCCTCTCACACCCGTGGCCACAATCACACCGTCGCCATGGCCAGAGAGTTCCTCTTCTGGCTCGAAGCCCATGGCCGAACCGTCATCAATGGTAGCCAGGCCTTCGAGATCGAGATGAGCAAACTGAGACAGGAAATCGTCCTCCGACGCCACGGTATCCTCACCCCTCGAACTGTACTCGGTGTGGGGCGCGAACAAATCCTTCGGTTGGCTCAAACCTTCGAAGGCGCGTTCATCACCAAGCACAACCAGGGTGGCAAAGGTCTGGGAATCCAGAAGTTCAGTTCGGACGAAGCCCTCGCCGCACATCTGGACAGCCCCGAGTTTGATCCGGGCCCCGATGGGAAGATCATCCTTCAGCAATACATCGTCTCGCCTGAGCCTCGGATCACCCGCGTCGAACTTCTGGGACAACGACTCCTCTACGCCATGTACAGCTCCACCACACAGGGCTTCGAACTCTGCCCATCAGACGCATGCCAATTGCAGACCGAGGTCTGCCCTGCAGACGGCAGCTCGGACAAGTTCTCGGCGCGTGAAATGCGGGCCAGTGATCCGCTGGTCCTCCAGTACCTGAGATTGATGCGGCATGAAAATATCGCTGTGGCCGGGATTGAGTTCATCGAGGACGCCGAAGGACGCAAGTACACCTACGATATCAACGGAACCACCAACTATAGCGGTGCCCTGATCCGGGAGACTGGAATCGATGGCATGTCAGAATTGGCGCGGCATATCCGGCGTCGAGTGGTCCCTGGACTCCGGTTCCGTCGCGTCTCTTAAGAACTCAGAACTCGGCCAATGCTTGAAGCAAGGCCCGGTGCTCAATGGCGATATCGTAGTGCATTGGCATGAGAACCTCATAGCCCAGCCCCGTGCTCACTCGCGTGTCATCGGGGCTGTCCCATAAGCCTTGGACCGACAGGTTCACCAACATCCATGCGTCTGCATCATCCGTCTCCGAACGCGGATCGAAATAGGCTCCGCGGGCCACCAGACCCAGCGCATCCACCGCCTCCGTTTCCACATCAATCTCACCCCGAGCGCTGAGCTGTCCGCCGACGAATTTTTCGTTTTCGGCAGTGCTCGGGTCCGCGTCCCAGTTGCCCCAGAGAAACTCTGCTGAGACGCCCAGGCTATCGGTACTGCAGTCCAAAAGGACCGAGGCGGCGCCCGTGGAGGCCTCTTCTTCGTCACCGGGCTTCTCTTGGAGCCCCGATATCGAAATTGAAGTCGGCTCATTGATCTGCCAGGCCAATCGCCCAATGAGCGCTTTGTTCACATCCTGCTCTCCCAGGGCGGAATCTTCTGCAGAATTTACAACCTGAACCGAGGCCGTTCCCGCCCCATCACTGAACTCCGAATGGATGGATGCGCCCGCATCAAACTGATCGACCAGACCGGCCAATAACGGAAGCGATTCGTGGTTGGGACCCATGGTGTAGTAGGCATTCGGGTCATCCATCAATCCCACTGACCCAAAAATACTCTGCTGAAGTCCGACCTGTAGACGAACCCGTTCATCCTCAAGCGGACGCAGATCCAGATAGGCCTCGCGGACTCCTGTCACATAGCCATTCGAGCTGCCGAGATGATCATAGGTCGTGAGCACATTCGGCTCCGTCGGTTTGGACACATCAATGACGATCGCATTGACTTCCGATGCCGAATGGGCATTCGTAGTGACCCGACCCGACACCGCATCTCCCAGGTCCAGATCCAACCCGATCTCAGCCCGTGCCACAGAAAAGGCAACGCCGAGATCCGGTTCATCTTCCCCAGTCAGCGTATCAAGTCGATCGACATACAAACCCATCCGCAATTCACCGGTCGGCGTCGCGACACCCATCAGAGCCACAGGGCCCCCGATCACGACCGGGCCACTCGGGGTCGGTCCGACCTGCAAAGGCTGAGGGACTTCCACATCTTGAGTCTCGAAGTCTCGTATGCCCACCGCAAAAAGGGCGCCCACTGCCGTCGCCGTAAGTTTTTCGTCCGCGCCCGGCTCCAGTTCCATCACCCATGAGGCCTGTGGCGCTTCCATCAAGCGAGCATTGATCGTGTCGCCAATTTTTCGCTTGGCCACCGCCTGATCCTGGATCAGGATCCGACCATCAGCAGTCACACGGATCACCGAGTTCTTAGAAACGATTTCAGGTTTCGATGCGTCCTCTGTTTCGGTGGATTCCGGTGCCAACACTTCCACTGAAACCACAGGCTTTACGGCGGGAACGGATGTTTCAACCGTCGTGTCCCCCCCTTTGGCTTCTTTGGTGGCAGGCGTTCCAGCTACAGAATCCTGAGCCCAGATATTTCCACTCCAGGCCAAGGTCAGCAAGGTACTCAAGGGTCTCATCGAACTCTCCATGCGCAGCAATTGCGCGTCCAAGTTACCTCTCTTCGCCCCACTCCGCGAGTACTGCATTGAAATACCAGGGTCTCACGCTCGATCGTTTCCAAACCGAGGCCATCGAAGCCCTCGCCAACGGGGAGAGCGTATTGGTCTGTGCTCCCACTGGAACCGGAAAGACTCTGGTCGCAGACTGGATGGTAGAAAAAGCGCTTTCCGAGGGTCGAGAAGTGATCTTCACGGCGCCAATCAAGGCGCTCTCAAATCAGAAGTTTCGAGATTATTGTGCGCTCTTTGGGGAGGACAAGGTCGGTCTTGTCACCGGAGATCTGGTCATTCGTCGTGACGCCCCCTGTCGTGTGATGACCACGGAGATCCTTCGAAATATCCTTCTTCTGGGAGAAGATCTGCCTCATCTGGCCGCAGTCATCATCGATGAGATTCATTTCCTCGATGACAAGGAAAGGGGCACCACCTGGGAAGAGCTACTGATCTACCTGGATCCCGAAGTCCAAGTCGTGGGTTTGAGTGCGACACTGGCCAATCAAGAGGACTTCGCAAACTGGCTGGAATCGGTTCGAGGTCGACCGGTTCGGGTCATTGAAGAACATACCCGTGCGGTCCCTTTGACCTTCAGAGTCGCCAGTCGAGAGGGTGGGCTCAAAAGTCCCGAAGACATGCGCGGGTTTCACAAAGGGTGGCAACGCAAGCACGCCCAGGCGCTCTCTCGAATGCACAAGGGACAACGCGGGGGCGGTCGCCGTGGCCGGAATCGCGGCCGACACGGCTCCAAAGGCGGCGGCCGGCGCGGTGGGCGCGATCGCGTGGGTTCACAGACCCGACATGGGGATATTTTTCAACTCCTGTGGCCTGATTACGCACCCTATTTGTATTTCGTCTTTTCCCGGCGTGATGCCGAAGCCATGGCCCGAGGGCTCACCCAACGCCTCCAGCGACGTGAATCCGATGAGGGGCAGCCCGGGCTGCTTTCCGTGGAAGAAAAAGAGAAAGTCAGGCTGCGCATTCGGCAGTTTCGGATCGATGGGGGTGTCAGTGCGCTGGATCGAGACCAGGCCGCCATGTACCAGATGGGTATCGCCTTCCACCATGCGGGTCTTCACGTCAGCCTGAAGGCTCTGGTGGAGGAACTTTATGAGGCCCGATTGATCAAGGTCCTCTACTGCACCGGAACCTTTGCACTTGGGATCAATATGCCGGCTCGGACCGCCGTATTCGACGGACTGATGCGATTTGATGGTCAGGGCATGATCCAGCTTCCAACGCGGGAGTTCATGCAGATGGCCGGACGCGCCGGACGCCGCGGCATGGATACAGAAGGCATGGTCGTGGTCCGCAGCAGCGTCGACGATTTTCCCGAAATTGATCCCCAGCTCAAACGCTATCTTCAAGGAAAGTACGAGCCGGTTCACAGCCGATTCAGTCTCAGTTTCCACTCCGTGATCAATCTCCTTGAACGCCACCCCCAGGAAAAGATTCGTGCCCTTGTGGAAAAGAGCTTCCTCGCGCATGTTCGAAGAGCATCCCTTGAGCGACACGAACGAAATGCCGAACTCCTGGCCGAATCTTTAGAGTCCCGCGGATGGACGGAAGGCGAATCCTGGCCCAAGGCCATTAAAAAAGATGTAAAGCGACTCCGGAGACTTCAAAGCCGGGTCGCCGAAGGCACAGAAAAGACCTGGGCTGAATTCTCCGAGAAGGTCCACTTCCTCCAGCGATGGGGCTACTTGAATGAGGAAATGGAATTCATGGCTGGAGCCCAGGCTCTCCGTCAGGTCCAGATCGCCGAAATATTCGCCACTGAACTCTTCATGGAGGGCGTCCTCGACGAACTGGATATGCCCACCTTGTTCGGGGTGCTGTGTGGGATGTGCGCGGAATTGCCACGCGGCGCATTTACCGCAGCAGCACGACGTCACCGAGCGCTGGGCCGGCGCATCGAACGCATTCGGTTCAGCGAAGTGGTTGTAGAGTCCGAACAGCTGTCTCGGGCACGCATGAGCTGGGATCATCAGATGATTCCCATTGGGCATTGGTGGGCCACGGGTCGGTCTCTCGAGGACATTCTAATGGAGATCACCTATCAGACCGATATCAGCGGCGGGCTGGTCGGAGCCTTCCGAAGAGCCAAAGAATTGGCCGGGCAGCTTCGCGGTGTCTGGAGTCACGATTCCAACCGGGTCAAGGAAGTCGAAGCCTTGATTCGAAAGGTCACACGGGACGAGGTCGAGGTCGTCGACTAGGGAACCAGCGTTCCGGTTCCCAGGCCCCCAAAAGCACTCAAACCTTGAATCGTATGGCCTGAAACCGGATCGACTTCCTCGCCCGTATTCCAGCGATAGAAGTAAATCGCCAGAAGGCTACCCGGGGGGTAAGCCGACAGATAGGTCGCAGGTACGGTCAGGCTTCCACTATCGTCCCCTGCACAGAGCACATCGCCCAGCATCGCCGTCCCGTCCGACCGGTACACTTGAATGCGAACAATGTAGCTGTCGGCGACGCCGGAAGGAGCCCATGTGAATCGCGCATTGGATGCAGAGAAGTTCGGGAAGGCCTGAGTCGAATCATTCAAGATATCGGTCGGGGTAAAGGTTTCCAATCCACTGGTCGTACGCAGCAGGTCCGAAACCGTGCTCCCCGAGTCCGAAACCACCAGATCATAGGATGCATTTTTGACGTAATCATCCTGACTCAGCCCTTGGGTCTGGTAGGTCGTGACCCCATCTTGCTGAGTCCGCTGCAAGTCCAGAGAGACACTGGCACCGCTCTCCAGATAGACGTGCTCTCCCACATCCTGAAAGGTCGCGGTCGGTGCTCCTGTCACCGGATCCATGACACAGCTTCCGTTCGCGGGAATCCAGTCTGTCCAGGACCCGGAAACTCCCGAATGGAACACACCGCTCGCCGCCACACTCAGGTTGTCGGTATACCCATGACAGGAAGGACAGCCAATCACGATGTAGTTGAATTCAACCATCCCGCCATAAAGACCTGTGGCTTCCGTTCCCCCCTGCCCGTCCGTGGGCGCGCCCGTGTCTTCGGAATCCGGTTCCTCCGGACCCGTGTCCGTAAAGTGGAACCCATCATCCAAAACAAAGCTCCCCAGGTCACCATCGACCTTCACATCCACCCAGGCCTCACTGAACACTTCCGGGGTCCGGACGAACAAGGTTTCCGAGTCCAGGCGTGTCACCTCCACCTCGCTGCCCCCGAACCAAAAAGCCACATCGCCTTCAAAACCAATGCCACTGACCGTGACCTCGGTTCCTCCAGCCAATGGCGCCCAACTCGGATCCAGCGCATCGATCTGAAGAAACAAGGAATCAGACGTATCTTGCGCGTCTCCCTCATCTTCATCCGAGCCCGGATTCAGTCCAACCGTGCCACAGCCGGTCAGCAGTAGTGCCCAGGCCATCCGATGTCTCGGTCTGGCGTCACCCGTTTCGAATCCCATGAAGCCTCAGCTCAAAGCGACAGAATAATTTCCTCTAACAAGCGCGTCATATCGACCGTCGCCTGACGCTCATTGTGGAAAGACGTATAGATGGCCGTCCCTCCATTCTTCTCGAAACGAATCGCCAACGGGGAGTTCTGGACCGTACCGAAGTCCCAACTCATGTAGTTCTCGTAGTCGGCATCGCCTCGAATCAGGACCTCCGCATCGCTGCTATCAACCGATTCTGCGACCGCCCAGGAACCCAGGTCATAGTAGAGATCAGCCGTATTGCTTCCCAAAACCGCCTGCATATTGGCATCCAGCACATCCGCCTGGATGTTGCCCATGGAACCGACCCGAGCCGATTCCACCTGATTGTCTTCACCATAGAAGTCCGCCGCATCGGGAAATGCCTTTTCGAAGAAATAAAAGGCCCAATCAGAGCTGTATATGGACCCGCCATCTTCCACATAGGCCTTGATATTCGCACCAATGGTGTCCCCCTGGCCGTTGATCCAGGCGTCATTGATGCCGCAGTTGAAAAAGATGATGTCGTACTCGGCCATCTCCGTCGGATCCGTCAGGAATTGGCGGTAGGCCTGACCGCTGAGACCGTTGTACCGGGTGTATTCCATCTCCAATTCATCCAGGATATCCCCGATACTGTCGTAGGCACCCGTAATGACGGCTATCTCGACATCGCTGGCATCCAGGCACTCTTCCTCGGCCAGTTCTACGGTTCCGGGCTCATCGACCACAACCTCGAAACTGGTAGAGAAACTTCCTTTCTCAATGTAGACCGTGTGCGTGCCCATGGGCACATCCTCAAGGGTGAAGTAGCCATCGGCATCCGTCGTGGTCTCGATACGATAATCCTCGATGCCATCGCCATCGCTATCGATGATGACATAGGCATCGGCACCGACGACCCAGTCACCGCCATTGGTATTGCAGACCCGCCCCTGAATGGCACCGACCTCAGTGGGATCTTCTGAAGTATCTTCATTCGGGTCCAATGGATCCCTGGAACTGGTGTCGTCCCCGCCTTCCGAACGTTCATAGCCCTTCAGTTCGTACTCCGTACATCCCATGGAGGCACAGACGAGCAAAAGAGAACCATATCTGAATGACGACATTGTACCCCCAGCCAGGCCTCATCGGAAATCGGTGCAATATCCCTACGGACCGGCAATTTGGATGAGCGCACCGTAGCCGGTCATCTCTGCACCCACAACCCGATTGTAGACAGGGCACTCATTTTCACAAAAACGTCGTAGAACGCAGGGTTCCGAATCGTCCGCATCAATGGATACGATTCGAATCCTCTCTCATGGGCTCCAGAAGCACGCGAAAGACACTGCCATCTCCCGGTCGGCTTCGAACTTCAATGGCTGCCCCCATGGCCTCGACCAACTTCTGAACGATGGAGAGCCCCAGACCCGTTCCACCCACCGCACGAGACCGGCCCTTGTCCACTCGATAGAAACGCTCGAAGATACGCTTCAGATGCGAAGGATCGATGCCCATGCCTACATCAATCACTTCCAGTAGAACCCATCGGTCCCGGTATTGCGCTCGAATCGTGACCACTCCGGTGTCAAAGCTATATTTCACCGCATTGCTGATCAGGTTGCCAATCACATGTCCGAGCGCATCTCGATTTCCAAAGACCCGCATGTCATCGGAGACCAGAACCTCAAAATGAATTCGCTTGGCCTCGGCCTGCGGTCTCACCTTGTCCATGGCTTCCACCACGATTGGCAGAATCTGGACTGAGGTCATGGGTAGCGGGCCATCCCGGGCATCCAGTCGAGACAGCGTAAGGAGATCTTCAAAGAGAAGATTCAGCCTTCGCGCATTGCGATAAATCACCTCGACCATGTCCACCACATAGGGATCGAGCGTCTCTCGGTCATCAAGCAGAGTCTCTGCGTACCCGACAATGGCCGTGGCCGGCGTACGAAGTTCATGAGAGACATTGGCCACAAACTCACTTCGGTACTGCTCGGCACGCCGCAGGCTGGTGACATCCTGTACCAGAGCCAAGCGACCTCCCGGAGCCTCCAGTGGGACGACACGGATGTACAGGTCCCGGTTTCCACTGGTCAGCGCAAACTCAACCTCATCCGAACGCCCCAATTCCATGGCCTCGGAAAGCGCATGGTTGGGCACAACCTCAATCGGTGTTCTCCCCAGCGAATTGGGTACCATCGGAAGCATGTCTCCCAGCGCACGATTGATCACGCGCACCTTTCCGTTGGCGTCCGTCACCATGACGCCATTCGGACTCGACTCGAGCATCACCCGAGCCAGCTCAGCTTCAATATTGGAGGAGGACTCGGGCATGTAAATCTACCGCTACAAGCTCCGGAAGCGGTATCCAGCACCTCGAACTGTCTCAACCAGATCCGCCGCGGCACCCAACTTCTGACGAAGGCGCTTGACGTGGGTATCTACCGTCCGAGTGTTGAGACTGGGCGGCAACTCCCAGACCTTCTCCAACAATTCTCCCCGGCTGCACATCCGCCCCGCGTTTGAAGCCAGGAAGTTGAGCAAGCGGTACTCCGTAGCGGTGAGGTCCAGTTCCTGCTCTGATACCCAGGCTCGATGCGCCGAGACATCGATTCGAAGCTCACCAAACACCTGCTCCCCTGCAGCCTCTGCAGCCTCTGTGGCGCGAGCACGCGATACGCGCTTCGCCCCGGCTTTGACTCGAAGCACCAGTTCCTTCACCGAGAACGGCTTGGGAACATAGTCATCCGCCCCGACCTCGAACCCCGCAATGCGATCGTCTTCTTCTCCCAGGGCCGTCACCATGATCACAAACGCATCTGCGTTCTCATCGCGGCCACGCAATCGCGCACAGATTTCCGTACCGGAAATATCTGGGAGCATTCGATCCAGAAGGATCACAGGAGGGCGATGTTGCGCTGCGAGCTCCAGGGCAGTCTGCCCATCTGGAGCCTCAAGCACATCGAATCCCGCGCGCTTCAGGTTCATGACAACCAGATTGCGGATGTCATCTTCGTCCTCGACTACCAAGACCTGAACTGCTTCGTCCATCAGTCTGACCTCTCATCTGGGGTTTCCACTGTCTCCACCCTATCGCCAATCAGGAACAAAACTCCACCCAATCCGGCCCGCTGGATTTCCCCTACCCACCGAGTGAGCGCCACTGCAACCGCAACCTCACCGGTCACATTCAAGGGTTGTAGCAGGATCTCGAAGGCGCTCTCACGGAGTCCGATGCCATTTATCGTGATGGGAAGAGCAATCACGGTATCCGCCGCTGGGGCCAGCGCCATGACATCCGTGTAGGGCAAATGGACATCAAAGCCCGCGAGGACCAAGGTCACGACCCCCACATTGAGCAATGCCGCAGGAACCGTCAGAACCAGAGCCCAGACCACGGAGCTCGGCGCATGCCCCAGTGCCTGTACGGAATTCGCCAGGCGCCTGAGCCAGGCCTGCCCCATACGTAGATTCGTCAACCATCGGAGCCCATCCCAATGGACGATCATCGCGGTCAAAAACAACAGCAGTCCAAAGACCACAGCAAAGGCCATCGCGCAAAGCCCCAAAGGTCGGCTCCAATCGAGTAGACCCCACACCAGTCCGTAGAGCAGTAGCAGCATCCAAGGGAAGACTTCCAACACACGCGCACCCACTCCGGCCGCCACCACGGCATCTGATCGCCCTGTGTGACGACTCAGCCAGGCCAGACGCGCCAGGTCCCCGCCTCCACGGGGAAGAACAAGCCCCACAAATTGCCCCCGAAGGATCGCTCCGAGTGCCGCACCCCACGCACAAGGCACACCGATTCCCATCAATAAGATCCGAAGCCGCAAAGCATGAATGAATGACACGCCGAGCAAGAGCAGTCCAGGCAGAATCCAGATCCAGGCAGGCGCCTGCTGCATGGCGAACCATGCGCCTCCCGGCTCGATTCCCTGGAGGACCAGTCCCACCACGACTACGGTTCCGAGGAGTCGTAAGACCCACGAAAGCCAGGACGGGAACGTGGGTGCCTTCATCTGTGCCCTCTCCTTGGCTTGGGTGCGCTTCGCGCAAGGGATACCCTGTCATCGTCACCCGGAGCATCCAGATGTCCCCGATTCGGCCTCTATTGTGCGGCCTTTTCTTCAGCTGTGCAGCATCAGAGGATGGCGCGTGCCCTTCCAGTCGAGGCGAAGGTGCGGCATTTACCGAACTGCTGGAGGCCGTCCAAGCGTCTCCCGAGGATGCCGAGAACCTGTGCGCCGCGCTTTCCGACCCCTTACTTCACCGCGAATGCATCGAAATCGGTGCCGAGACCATTGCAGCCGATAATCCCGAAAAAGCCCGCGCACTATGTGAATCCATAGAAGCCAGTCTGGAACAAGACGAATGCTTCTTCCAAGTGGCGGAACGAAGTCACCAGCCTGAGCTTTGCGGCCTCGCCGGGCGCTTCCAGGAAGACTGCCGGATGCATACCTGGTCGCGCGTACTCGCAGGCTCCCTGACAAAGGGTTCACTTCCCGGCCAGGTGGAAGACACCGTAAGCGACCTCATCACACCGCACGGATTCGATATGGATGACCCGCGGCCCTGGGTCGCACTCTATCGTATGCTTCTGGGACAGATGAAACCGATGCAGAGAGCGGTCTGTGCTGAAATCGAGGACAAGATGCGTGAGGAAATCTGCCAGAGTACTGGGTTGGCTTTGTTTCACGACCGTTTGAATTACCTGCGCGATAAGGCGCTGTTTCCGTGTGCAGGAGGCCCCCTTCCCCCTGAGCTCAATACACAGCTGGACCCGGAACTCGAGCAGGCGATAGACGAACGAAAAGCACTGGACCTGTGCCCCTGATGCGCCCGCTATCCCTGGCTCTACTCCTCGGCTGTGGCTCCGGCGAAACGGATTCCCACCACTATGCTGAGGCCCTCGATGAAAACGATGTCGATCGAGCGATTTCTCATTGTCTGGCCATTGAAGACCTGGAGCTATCCGAAGAGTGCATCGTGGGCGTGGTCCGAAACCATTCCCAAGGCGATTACGCCTGCGCCCAACTCAAAGACCCGCGATGGGCCGGTGAGTGCTGGTTTTCCGTCGCCGAAGCCCAGGCTCCTGACCGTTGGTCGGCCCTTGAGTCCTGTGCGCGGGCGGGTCCCTACCTCCAGGAATGCCTCTACCACCTATGGACCGCCGAGCTCAGCCAACTGCTTGAATATGCCACCGATATCGCCCAGGTCATCCCTGAAGGGCGTGAAATCGTGGACTTCTGGGCCGGTGCAGATCACCTGCTCGAAAACCCTCGCACACAGCTCTGGAACGACTTCTGGTTCTTTGCCATTCGACACCATGGCCCCGCAAATATGGAATGGTGTGAAGACCTCGAACCCGCCCTGACTTCCGACTGCCATCATGGGCTTAAGTCCGGTGTACAAAGGTCCCTGGTCGACTTTCTCGAAGACCCATCCACACCGCCTGGGGAAGCGAATCGGGCATGTAGAAGCGGAACATTCGATCCCAGTATCCTGGCCCCCATCGCCCTCAATCAAGCCGAACTTGTCACCGCCGCAGATCAGACCATTGAACGCGCTTGTGCCCTGGCTCGAGGAGAATCTATCCAGCGGTGGAACCCAATTTTTCGTGAGCTGAACCCGTGACCCGACTGGCCCTGCTTGTTTTCCTCCTGGGATGTCGTGGCACGCCTCGAGATGCCATCACTTGGGAGGAGCGCTGGGAGGTCCTGGTTCTTACCGAGCACGGCAACTTGCTCGATACACGCCTCATTGTGAGTAATCGTGAACTCCTGAAGGGGCAGGGGCGCGTCCATATGGATCATTGGAGCGAGTCCAGCATGGCCGTGATCCATACCCGAGAAGTCAGTCCTGCCAATGTCCATATCGATCCACACGGAGACCGCATTCAAATCGGATTGGATCAGCTCATCAAAGACGGGCCGTGGAAACTTCAAATCGGAAGCACTGAGGCCAATCTGGTCCTGGAAATGCATCCGGTGGTGGAACCCCCCGCAGCGGTCACCTGGTTATCCGACGGAGGGCAATGGTCGATGGAGGCCCTCGTCGCCACTGGCGAAACCCTGGGTTGGCTCGAAGCTGGAGGGCGGGGTGGGCACTTCAACGGACGCGCCGTCGTACTTCACCGAGGCGGAGATGGAAGTCCTGAACTTCCCCGAGAAGGCCTCTTCATCATGACCCAGAATGTCTCAATCGGAATCGATCAACAGGATGGTGCCACCTTGGCCTGGGCCTGGGTAGATGGCGCGGCAATCCCTCTGGATGACCTGGCCTTCAGCCGCAGCGCGGAAGGCGCCACCCTGGATTTCCGTCCCGCTGCCGATCTGGTTATCGAAGTCCGGGCCCAAGATCCCGTGGGCAGCTCTAATCCTCTCGGCCACTTCAGCTGGTTGGAACGCCAGGCGGCTCGGGTCTGGACAGATGTCGCGTGGAGACGTATCGAAGCCGGTCACGCCACCCTGACTCAGGGTGAACAAATCACCAAGGCGAGCGCCATCCTTCTCTCTGAAGGGCCAGATTTTGAGCCCATCGGAAATACGGAGACTCCTGAATGAGGGGCCTCTGGCTGGCCCTTTTGTTTTCGCTCTTCTGTCTAAGCGCCAGAGCTCAAAACGAAGATCCTCTATGGCTCCAGGTGGATGCCGTTACCGTATCCGCCGTAAAGAAACAGACCGGGCTGAGCGTTCATTGGACGGGGGACTCAGGACCCGACCTCCTCTGGACGCTTACGATTTTCGCCGACGAAGAGCGCGTTCTCCGCCTTCTGGCTGCCGATGGAATCCAACGAAATCGGATGGGGTGGCGGCCCGACCTGGATCGCACGCCAGGCCAGCTCGAAATTCGCCTCGATGAACTCTGGCTGGCCCCAGGCCAGTACACGGTACAAGTGGATCTTCCCGACGGTCGGGGCCAGGATTTCGCCCTATGGATCGAAGAATCCCCCCTGGGATCTGACCGCCAGATCACCGTAGATCTACCCACAAATGTGACGCGACTGACCGGATGGCGTTCCGATCCCACCCACGGGCATCATGCTTTTACCTGGTGGCCCATTCTCGCACCGGGACGCGCGCTACTCGAACTCAGTGATGCCGAATGGACCCTGTTGACCGATGGCATGGGAGATTCACAGGGGACTCGGGTGAGCCCAAACGACACCCATGTACAAATCAAAGACGTTCCCCGTGAGCTGCAATCGCGAAGCTTAGAGAAAAACCGAGATGGTTGGGTCTGGCTCGGGCTCCTTCCGCTGGGTCTGATCCTTACGATTCTCGGCACGCTCGGCGTGTGGAAAAGCCGCAATGCAGAAGGGCTACAAGGCGCGCTTTTCCTAAGTATTGGTGCAGGACTGGTCGTCATTCAACCCGTACTGACCGATCCTGGGGCCTATCTACTCGGAGCGGTAGATGGGAGTGCAAGCGCAGTGGAGTCCGTGGCCCAACTGGCCACCATGTCGAATGCGCTATTCAACCTCAGCGCCCATGGGAATGCCTATGCCTGGCCCGATGGCATCGCCTGGTTGACCGGTGAACCCGGCTGGTTGGGCTACCTTTTCCCCACGCTGCTCAGTGCCACTACGGATCCCATCACCGCTCACAACCTGGGCCTGGGCCTGGGCATAAGCCTGCTGAGCCTGTGCACATGGGCGCTCCTCAAAACCTTGCATACAAGTCAGGCGGCCGCCCTGATGGGAGCCACGGCCGCGGCTCTTTCCCCAGTCATATTGGATGACATCGACTCCCAGGGAATGGACCAAAGCACGCTTTTCCTGATTCCCCTCTTCATGCTGCTGCTTCACAAAGCCATGCGACACGAAGGCTGGTGGCACCCGATCCTGGCCGGTGCCACCTTGGCCGCGACCTACCATGCCCACCAATATTTCGGTTCATTTCTCTGGCTATGTGCACCGTTGATGGTGAGCTGGAGACTGCCGGGTAAGGGCATCAAAAAACGCCTCACCCGGACGGCGGTTGTACTGGGAACCGCCATCCTTCTTCTGATTCCGGCCTGGGTTCTCGCGCAGTTGGAAACCGATGAAACGAACGCTCAAGCCGAAGAGATTCGACTTGTAGATACCGACGTCGATCTGTGGCGACCTTTCGAAGATCAGACCAGCAGTATTCGCCTCCTGAAATCCAGCCAGGCCGAAACATCATCGTCCGAGATCCAATCTTCAGACCCGATGAAACGCCTGGCCTCGACGGTAAATCATTCCAGTGCATGGAGTGAGCTTTTCAAACCCACCAATCTGCTCGCCGCCGGCGGCCTGTTCTGGCCCCTCGCGCTACTTTCAGTCGCATTGGCCAGACATCGGATCATTGCTGTGATCGCATTGGCCGATGTCTGCCTCCTGCTATTTTTTGCCCTGGGCCCCTTTATCTACCTGGATGCGGGTCGCATCGGACCGGCTCTGCCCTACTACGCCATCTACCTGTGGTTACCGGGGTTCGATACCCTCGATCAGATCGACCACTTCCTCCGTATGGCCGGAGTCCTGGCGCCTGTACCCATCGCCCTTGGCCTCGATGGAGGTATGGAACAGGGCGCCAGATTGTGGTCCAGACTTCTCCATTTCAGTCGCCTTCGCGTTCTCGGTGCGCGCAGTCGTCTCTCTCCAATCGTGCTGATCAACCGTCTGGTTGAGCCCTTCATCTGGCAGTTCAAATATGCGCTGTACGCACCACTCCTGGTTTTTGGATTGGCGGTCAGTGCCGGATTCAGTCTGGCCACACAGCGAACCGATATTGAATCTGAAAATCTGACCCAATCATCCGAATCGGCAGAACCCTGGGTGCCACCGTGGCCCGAAATCCACCGAGTACCCCGACACCCGGGGCTGAAGGGCGTGCCTCAGGGTACAGCGGTCGCTCTTCCCTTGATGAACGAAACATCACCAGGGCTCTATCTGCCCCTGTCTCGCGCCGGAATCAAGCTCGTCAATCCGTCCCCCGTGGGCGTGATGTCTCCACCACGGAGAAACTGGATTGACGAAAACCCTCTACTCAATCACATTGCCTGGGTCTCAGGTTCCGATGGACCTTCCATGTTTCTAAGCTACGATCCGGCGCAGGCCGCCCAGTATGCTCAGAATCTGATCGACACCGGCCTGGATTTCTTCATCATGTTCCGTCCCCATATGCCCTCTCGAGAACTGGCTGCTGAAACCGAGCACGCGCTCGACGAACTCTTTCCACGCGTGAAAGACGATGGTCGCGTGGCTATCTGGGCGATTCGGCCCGTCGAGGATTTGCGGTGACTCGCGAAGGCACTCGACTTGCGCTACTTCTCTGCAGTCTGGCCTGCGTAGAAGAGGCCACGGTGGACATGGTTGAGCTCGAGACGAACGACGGACATGTCTTCCAGATCGATATTTTCGAATATCCCAACCAGAAGGGTCGAGAACCCATGCATACCATGGACCTCGCCGGCGCCATGGAAGCGTGTGCCAATGAAGGCAAGCGGCTGTGCAGCGCAGCAGAATGGCGACGTGCCTGTGCGGGCGCCGACGGCTTCCGAAGATATGCCTACGGATCCGCATATATCCCCCGCATCTGTCACACTCAGGTCGATCTTCCCAGTGGGCACAGCTCGATGCTGGATGCCTCCGAATTGGTCGCTGCTTCAGGTGCCTATCGAGACTGTAAAACCGACGAAGGGATATTCGATCTGAATGGAAACCTGGAGGAATGGGTCCTCGATAGCTGGCGTGATGTGGGAGGCATGTTGGAAGGCGGCGCCTTCTATACGCACCAGGAGTACACCGACTGTACCGGACGCTATTCACGACAACCGGACTATCGCCTGGTCGCAGATCAGCCCGTCTTTTCCGCTGGATTTCGGTGCTGCCTGTCCGACGAGGCACCCACTGCGGCCGAGATCAGTTCAGATGCAGAACAACGACTGGCGAAAGCGCAAACACTCAGCTCCAACGCATCCTACGCATCCGAAGACGAAGTCGAGGTCCGGCCCGGCCTATTCATGGACCGCTTCGAATATCCGAACCGGGCGGGCGAAATGCCCCTCCGAACCCTGAGCTGGGAACAGGCCCGAAAACGTTGCACAGACGCGGGAAAACGCCTTTGTGAAGTCTCGGAATGGGAACAGGCGTGTTCCGGAACAACTCAACGACCTCTACCCTATGGCGATCGATACCTCGCCGGAGCCTGCCCGGTCTATCTGAGTTCTCCCACCCCCAGCGGCTCTCATCCAGCCTGTGCCTCAGACACCGGTGTCTACGATCTCACCGGCGGTGTCTGGGAATGGACCGAGACTCCTCTGGATGCCGATGCACTTCGTTCGACCCCTGGAGAGTCATTGAGAGAAATTCGCGGGGGCTCCTGGTATGTAGAAGAACGTAAAGGCGTGTGTCGACCCGACGATGGCTACCCCGCCGCACCTGAAGGCGTCGGATTCCCAGACGTCGGTTTTCGATGCTGTCGTGGACAGGCCGTCCCCAAGCCCACGCCGACTTCAATGTCGAACCTCGCCTGTCCCGAAGGTTTAAAGCCGGTCGGAGAAACCTGCGTGAGCATCCACGAATTTCCAGGGAAGGCTGCCGAGCGGCCCCGTGGCAACCTGAATTGGGAGGCCGCACAAGAAGCATGTAAGTCCCAAGGCCGTCGGGTTTGCACCACAAAGGAATGGGAGACCGCCTGCGAAGGAAAAGAGGGGCGACGCTGGCCCTATGGCCACGTCTACGATGCCGATGCCTGCTTCCTTCTCAGTTCCCCACGAACCGTAGATGAAGTCAACGCACGTCCTTCCGGTTCCCTACCTGAATGCGCGAGCCCTGAAGGCATCATGGACCTGAGTGGAAATCTTTGGGAATGGACCTTGGCACCCGATGGACGCGGTGTGCTTCGTGGAGGAGGCTGGGATTTCAGCGCCGGAATGGGGCAATGCCGAGCGAACGCATCCGCTGAAGACGGGTATAGCGAACCTCAATTCGGCGTCCGTTGCTGTGCAGACCCTACGGTCGAAGCGGCTCCGGAAATTTCAGACCCAGGTGAGCGTACCCTTCCCTGAGTTGCGTCAATACCTCTTCCGATTCCCGACTCTCGAGGCTCCCACTGCTGGCCGCGGCTTCCACAGCCCCCGGAGATGGAATCCAGGATTCCGCCGTTCGCTGCTTCACCTTTGCAGCCTGCTGCATGGCCTCGATTCTCAGCTGAAACCACGGGCGAAGCGCCGCCGATGGATCGGTAGCAGGTACCCGATCAGAACTTTCGGATCCCTCGGGATTTTCCAATCCTCCCGGTGCACCCGGAAAGCGCATCATGAAAAACTCATAGCTCTTTCGGAGGACCTTCATCACCCGATCTGATTCCGGGCTATCCATGCTTCCCGAAGCCAAAGCCGCATCGAGCTCTGCATCCGTGGGGAGAAACTCCGCCGGGTCATGATTGTGGTCGATGGCGGCCTGACTCAACGGATCGATGATCGAGTCCAGATAGTCTGTCATCGCCCCAATCCCCTGGGGTCCCAGCCCCGCGCCCTCTGAGGCTGTACCGGGTTCCGAGGACTCCAGATCCACCAGGGTAACCAAGGCCACCGTCGCTGTGGCCAGCGTGAGAAGTGCCAGACCCAACAATCCAGCCCTGAGGCCCGTGTTCTTTTCCGTCACGCCTTCGGGTCCTCTACCGACTTCTCACCTGGCTTCTGATCCAGAATCGGCTTGACGTCCTGATTCCAGGTCTTCCAAACCACCTGACGCAGGTAAGTAAACAAGACCACGAACAGCGCAATCAGAACCCAGAGGACATG
>JACLAC010021060.1_pt1 | contig 18378 bp, 4 predicted proteins | sample 8027881 | NCBI WGS metagenome assembly JACLAC01 (sample SAMN15725517, study PRJNA655200) | protist metagenome | isolation source: fluorescence activated cell sorting (FACS) single amplified genomes of... | place: Spain: Blaines Bay Microbial Observatory, Mediterranean Sea | collected 2016-01-19 | reverse complement strand
CCCTAATTCCGTTATCTAAAAAACAAGAAAATTGGCTGTTATTTAAATTATAAGTAAATGTTTCAATTTGATGTGAAAACACTCACTCAAGGTTAATTTCATGTTTTAAACCATTCAGGTTATTTTTTGTTCCTGCTATTTCTAAGATTGTTACGTTCTTGTGTTTGTACTATGCTGATCTGTGCATTGTTTGCTTGTTTTTTTGTTTTTTGTACTAATATTCTACAGAACTAAAACTTATCGCTTTGCAGCGCAGCAACCAAATATTGAGCCGACATCTACAGCATTCTTTTCTTTCTTGGTCCTATCGGTCGATTTAGCTGCTAATGACACCAAGAAAATCTCTCTGTCAATAAACAATTTCTCAACTTCTTCGTTTCCTGTTTCCCTGGCAATGATTATAGCAGTCTTCTTGTCCTTGGTTTCAACGCCCATATCAACCCCTGCATGAAGAAGGCGTTGTACTAATCGAATTTGGTGCTTTGATCTATCTTTCATTACAGCTATATGCAATGGCGTCCGCCCTAGGTTGTCCCGAAGATCTTTGTTTATCCCCCAGTTGCACAGTAGACTAAGGCATTTTCCATGTTCTATGGGGTCGTCGGGGTCCATTTCCATAAATTGTTCTTTCGTGAGTGGGTCAGAAGAGCACAAGTAATGAAGCGCGTTCCAGCCTAGACCGTCCATCCCGTCTACTCCGTCGATGCTATTTACAGGTACCCTTGGAGTTCCAAATTGATTCTCCAGTAACGCATTCAGAGTATTTATTTTTCCCTGCTTGGCAGCATTGAACAATTCCCGCCGTAAATACGGGTCGTTCCGTCCCAAGACAACCCGACTGTTGGGTTTTTTTCCAAAACTGTTTGCTGCCTTTGGAGTTAGTTTTTGCTGCAGTCTGTCCATTTTAAAACCGAATGGAGGGAAATTGTGAAGGAGTCTTGCCTGTTTCTCCAAAAGGACTTTTTTGAACTGTTTCTATTTGTCACGCCGCCGTAGGAACCTCCGAAATTCTCTTCGGATGAATCGTTAAAATCCGATACTCTCACTTAAAGTGATCATTGTTTCTTACTGGAATCAATTTTAAATGAATAATTATTACATTAAGCTTGGCAAAAATTGACCAAAAAAAAAATATTATTATTATTATTATATAAAGTTCGACAACAACACGCACAACAACAACAACAACAACAAAAAAACTCGAACGAAAGAAGGTCGAATATCCTCGTAATACAGAGTACAATAGGATGTGCTGATGATGTATTTATAATAGTCGTCTAAATAATAAAGTCGGTCTACTATTATAGCAGCGGTGAATGTGAATTGTTTAAAATTTGGGATGGATGATGATTTAAAAACCAAAACAACATTTGGGTTCTTCTCTTCTTTGTTGTGGGTTCTTCTCTCTCCTTTGTTGAGCAGCCGTTATTATTATATTATTTATAATATTATTATCCAAGAAGAGAACGAACACAGCCTCTTTTTTTTGTGTTGTTTTTTTTGTTGTACTACCAACTTGGTACTACCAAGGTACAACGAACTACCAGTATTATTATTATACCTGTGTAGGTACAAGGAACCGACTATTTTGTTGAAATTACGAATGAAAAACTGTGTCTGATTCATTATTGCTTTATCATTTTACCACCTCGTGGGTTCCCAAACGTTTGAAATAAACCGATCACAAATTCATAAACGGTTCGGTTCCCTTCAGTATATAGTTTAAAATAAAATTAAGTGCTATGGAGTATGCCCACAATGCCTTCGGGCTGGAAGGTGTCCCAGGCCTTGGAGCCTCCGTGTTCATGAGAGGAACTCCATTTTTAAACGCTTGCTGGAACGGAGACATTGACTACATAAAAGAGACCGTTGAAGATCATTTATATGCAGTTGAAAATATTGGTGAAAGTCCGGCAAATTCCCCATTGTTGGAGAGGGATCCGTTTCAGCACACACCGATGATGTCTGCGTGTTACAGAGGGCATACCCACATTATCGAGTATTTGCTGAGCGTAGGAGCCTTGGCAAACGCTGTAAATTGCGACGAGTGGGCTTTATTGCACATAGCCTGCAACAAAGGCAGATTAGACGTAGTGCTGTTGCTTTTATCACAAAAGCCGAGAACAAAGCAGTGCCCAAATATCAATGCAATGGATAAGCAATGCTGGAGCCCGCTGCACCACGCAGCATACCTAGGCCACAAGGAAATTGTTAGGGCTTTGCTGGGCAAGGGTGCCAACGTGGACACTTTGAACGTGTCCACACAGACGCCTCTGGTGCTAGCCGCCAGCAGAGGGCACGTCGACTGTGCTTTGCAGTTTGCCACCCTAGGTGCCGACGTTGTAAAAATAAGTTCTGCTCCTAAAACGCCAAAAGATTACGCAATTGACAACGGGTGGGGGCCAGCATTGCAGGAAGCCGCCATGCCCCCGGAACCTCCGGACCGGCCTGTCGTAGACAAAGTTCGTGCACGGTCCATTCGAATACAGTGGAAGTTGCCAGAAGTTCGTTGGAGTGCGCCGATAGACTTGTATCGCCTAGAGAGGACATTGCCTGACAGTGATGACTGGGAGACGGTTCTAGAGTGTGGGGCACATAAAAATCTAATGAAAATGGTGGGCTTAAGGCCTGCTAGTTGGTTCCAATTTCGAATAGTTTCAAGAAGTTGGGCGGGGTGGAGTCCATCGAGCGTGCCGTCCAAACCAGTACAAACGTTAAAAGACAAGCCCGAACAGCCTGGTGTGCCCGTGTTGCTCCGCGTAGGCGTAAGTAACATGAGGTTTGAGTGGACCCATCCTTATGACAACGGGGCTCCGATAGACAAGTATGAAGTGCAGTTTAGGAAATCAACATTCAATGGGCTGTGGGTCACCACGGGTTACTACAAAGGGGACGAAACCAAGAGCACAATCAATGATTTAGAGCCGCGAACCAAGTTTCGGGTTCGGGTCAGAGCCCACAATGATATTGGGTGGGGGCCTTGGAGTTGGAGCGACCCATTTACAACCCTTGATGCCGGTCAAATTGCACTCATCGAACCTACGTCTCGTACAAAATGGCTGAGGGGAGCTCCGGTTAAAATTCGATTTGAATCCACGAAGACTATTAAGGGAGAAATAACGATTGAACTGTACCGAAACAGTACGTTCGTCGCAAAAATTTTTGGGGGAGAATATCCTATAAACGTTGTCTATGACAATACTTCAACAACGTACACGGGCGAATTTAACTGGCACTGTCCAAAATTAGCACGGGTAGGCAGAGTGTACAAGGTTAAAATCAAAAGCCTTCGATACGACAATGTGCAGAAAGAAAGCGCTGAATTCTGTATTGTCAGCAGCGTTCAAGGTCCAGTAGACGGAGTCCATTGCCGTAAATTAGTCCTTCCAGAGTCCGATGGTGAAGAGGAAGAAACGGAAGAAGAATTGGCCCTGCGACGGCAATTGGCTCTGGAGAAGATGGAAGAAGATCAGAAAGACCTGCATATTGAAATGTTGGTAGAGTTAGTACAGTATGTGCGCCACATGAGAGCAGCTAGGGCAAAAGCAGCCCGGGATTCTGAGCAAGCTTCACGAGACAAGGCTTTCTTAGAAAATATGAGAAAGAAAAAAGCAGAGCAGCGAGCCACAGCACAATAACTGGAGGAACAGGTTGTACAGTACGAATATTTTGTAGTCCTGCGGACAGTACCCCTATCATATATACCCCAATTCTTCGCTGAAAAAATGAAGTATTTTTTTGCGGGACGTTGCAGTTCAACTATTTGTTGAGATGCTGCTACACCAATGTTATTTTTTCGGAGAAAATAATAATAATTAGTTTGTCGTCTACTAATGCACAACGATAAAATACTATCAACTTCCTAGACTATTTAATTGTCATAGCAACTATTCTGCAATGGAATAGACTCCTCGTAGCAGACCAGAAGGAATGATCCCGTATTTATTGTTTGTCGTCTATTATATTACATGTATAAGCAAATACAAAGGAACGAAATAATACTGACGAACGAAGAAGTAAGAAAAATACCACCCACCACCTTACTACAGCAGTGTATGTAGTATAATAGTAATAATAATTGGAAAACGATACCTTGGATGGTAAAATAACAAATATTTACAAGGAGTTCGGTCTCAACCTGCAATTATATTGGTGTCATTTCTTTCCTGCTCGAGTGTGGTCAATCGGGAAATTCTTCTACGTTAAAGTTTTGAAAACAAGCTCTGCTATCAATTTCTTATTTAATCAGCTATCCGCTCCATTTCGATAAAATGAAAACCTTTGCCTGAAGGAACAACTAATGTCAAATAAGAATACTTTTGGCAGGCGAGAGCCGTTGCTCCATCCAAGAGACTACGGGAAGGACAATGAGTTCCGTAGACCAAATGGTAACGCAGTTTTTGCCCAAAACGAGGTGACCGGAAGCCCTACCATAGCTTTTGTGTACCGCAGGAAGAAGGAGAGGAGACGAACCGATCCGTTGCCCGAAATTTGGAGCGGTTTTGATTCTCCGTATAAAACTAAAGAAAAGGGCAGCGGACGAAAACGACGGCCAAAGTCTGCCAAGTCTGCTAAAAGTCGCCGGTCCAACAGGGGCTCTGGGGTCCCTTCTCCTTACGCTACCCCGCGGAGGACGCTGGACTATAATGGTAGCATTGCAAGCAGTCGGAGTAGTTCTAGACCGAGCACAGCTCCAAATGAGAGACGAGCACGTAAATCGAAATTTGATATTCCTAAGGGCCGGGCGGAGACAAAAGATGAGGCGGTCATCAGGAGGAGAAAAGCAGCGCTCGCGCGAAAACTTGATAGGATACAAACGCTTCGTTCGGGCAAACGCCCCGTCAACCCTGGCTCTTCACCTCTCTTCGAATCCAAAAAAGTCGAAGAGGGGAGAAAAATGGTCGGAAATTATCCTAAACCCAGCGTTATACATCACCCATCTACAGCAAACCCAGAAGATCGACATGTCAGCACAGACATTTTGGAGGACATTACAGACGGAATTGTTCCCTCGCAACGGATGAATATTGTCAGGGAGGAATGCACTTTGAAAGAGCTTTTCACGGTCGCTTTGCCCAAACAACTTTTGTACAGGGATTTATTGTTTACTGTGCCGATGATGGAATTGGACCTGTCTTACTGGCCCGTTAACGACGCATTTTTGAAATCTTTGGCAGACTCCAAATCAAACCATAAGAACATCACGTTGTTGCACATAAAATTCTGTACTCTTGTTACAGACCAAGGTTTGGAAGCTCTGGATGGCTGCAGAAGCATCAAGTCCTTAGACATTTCTGATATTCAGAATATTACGGACGTTGGTGTAATTAAATTTGTAAAGACACACTCGAAAATAGAGTATTTCAATCTTTCTGGGTGCCAGAATATTACTGGCACAGGAATAGAAGCCTTGGTCATGGGATGTCGACATCTGAACACGTTGGAAATAGCACAGTGCAATAGTGTGAGTGATTATGCGATGCAAGCCATTGCTGGCCATTCGAAAATACCGTTTGCAGCAAAGATGAAGAAAGTGAACGTAGCGGGGTGCACAAATGTTTCTGATGCAGGTATGATGCAATTGATAACGTCTCTGCGGGGTCATGTCGAGTACCTCAACATTCATGGGGCGCATGGAACAACTGACATCGCACTTTCTGCGTTACACCATCACGGCCCGAATTCGTTTAAATGTTTGCGATTTCTTGACGTCTCCAATATGCAGCTTGGTGATTCTGGTCTAGATTGGATATCAGAGGGCTGTGGAAGTGGTCTGATAGAGCTTAATCTCTGTGGCTGTAGCAAAATAAGTGACACGGGTATCCAAGCACTGGCTGGCCGGTGCACCAATATAACCGCATTGAACCTATCCGACTGCTCGTTGATAACCGACCAAACTCTCCTCTGCCTGGCGAAATATTTAAACGGGAAAAGCAGCAACTCAGTGGGGGAAGATGATGATCAGGAGGGCGATGAGGAGGATAATGAGAGCAGTGCTCGATACACCACTCTAACGAAATCTGTTATTGCAGGTGAGTCCAAACTAGTGGAAACGCTGTTAAACAATGGAGCCGATGTCAACCTGAAGGAACGAGACCTTACTTTTCCGCTATACCATGCGTGCAAACATGGCCACTTGGACCTGGCACTGTTCTTAATACAACGAAAAAGTGAAATAAAAAGAAAGGTCATGTCTTCCGGCGAAAATTCGCTACACGTTGCGGCCCGTCTGGGGCACCTAGACATTGTCGTTTTGCTGGTCGGAAATGGGATTGACATAAATGCGACTAGAAAGGATGGGCTCACCGCTATGTCGATCGCCGCTTCTTTGGGTAAGATCGAAGTCGTTAACTTTTTGCAGAAAAAAGGTGCTGAAGGAGACCCCGGGCCCGGGCTTCAGCGTTTGAATATAAAAGACTGCAAACAGGTCACAGATTACGGAGTTGCTTCGCTTGGGGAGTGCAAGAGGTTGAATACCCTAGTTCTGATTGGAGTAGACCATCTGACAAAAAGGTCACTCATAGCTTTGGCGAACTCTCCGGCAAGCATATCATTGACAGATCTAAATGTCTCGGGGAGGTACAACGTTAGCAACTCAGGTCTGAACATTTTTTACGGCATTGCGAGCATTACGGATGCAGGTGGTGGTGCTATTTCAAAGATGCAAAATTTGACGAAATTGAACTTGTGTGGTTTGTTTCAAGTCGGGCATTCCTCTGTTCATGCCATCGGAAAACATTGCCGAAAACTGCAAAGTTTAAATATATCTGGGTGCGGGAATGTCACAGACAGCAGTTTGACGACTATCGCGACCTATTGCACGAGACTATCGTCATTAAACGTGTCTGGGTGTGTAAAAATTAGCGACGAGGGGATGGCCAGCTTGGGAGGCTGTTCATTAACGTTCCCAGACATTGAGCCGCTGCTTTCCTTGCGCGAATTAAACTTGTTTCGCTGCTCCGATATTCACGATAGGGGGTTGCTATGCTTACAAAAATGCTCCAACCTGACCAGGCTCAACATTCGGTGTTGCAAATGGATAACGGACGTGTCCATTTGTGATCTTGTCCCGTGTCTTCCGCTGCTGTCTCACGTGAACGCTGGTAATCTTCTGGACATTACTTCGAAGTCCGTCCTGTCGATGGCAAAGTATTGCCCATCTCTGCAGCTCCTGAATATATCGAAGTGTACCGATGTAGACCCAGGTTGCCTTCGGCCTGCTGCTGCAATTCTCCCACTTGCGCAAGTGGCCTCTGTTGCAACAGCGGGGTTTAATGGGCTTCGGCCACTGGCGAAAGGGGCATACATGCGGACGCGAGAGAGGTATTTAAAAAAACAGCAAGAAATCATCGATGCGGCGAAAATCATTCAATATCACTGGATGCAGTACTGCAGGAGACAATCCGCCAAGGCCAGCTTGAACGATAGACGAACCCTCTTCCGCGCATTCGAAATTCTGAGCGCCATCAAAATACAGAGCATGTGGAGGATGTACCGGTACGGTAAAATAGCCGCAATCAACAGGAGAGAGGAAATCCGGTTGTGGAATATTAAGCTAGAAAATGCAGTCTTGTTGGTACAGCGAACATACCGAGGGCATGTCGGGTACTTTAAGTTCCTAGGACAGAAAAATAGGCGTGTACGGGAGATCGAGGCCGCCATTGCCATACAGGCACTAATGCGAGGGTTTCTGGCAATCCGACGAGCCAGGGAGTGGCGGGAAGCGCTCACCAGCGCATGCGTAAGGGTTCAACGGTCGTTTCGATGCCACTCTGGTCGATTACACTTGATCCTTGCTCGCGAAGCGAGGCTTTTTAGAGAAGGATTGGAGCTGGAGAAAAGCCTGAGGATTCAGACGGCGTGGCGAAGATATGCTGCGATACATTTTGTGCACAACCGAAGAATTAAGTACAACTACGCGGCCCTGAGAATACAAACATTCTATCGCTGTTCGTCGAAGAGGAGATGGTTTGCTGTTTGGAGAGTCAAGTTGCTGACAGCCGTCAAAAAGGTACAGAACGCGTACAGAATGTCGGATGCCCGCTTTCACTTGTACTTGAAAAAGAAAGCCAGAGAGTTTAGGGACAAGATAGAGAAGGAGGCGGCGACAATAATACAGAAGCACGCAAGACGACTGCTTGCTCGCCACGAACTGGGGGTTCGCAGAGAGCGGAGGGATGCAGCGACGTTGCTGCAGAAACATTATCGTGCGAGGCTGTACAAGCGGAAGATCCGTTTCGATAAATTGTACGAACGGTACAACAAGCGGGCCGACGACAAAGTGAAGGCCAAGGCCAAGGCACTGTACAATGTGTGGAGGGAGGAAGAAAGATCTACTCCAAAGGGACGGAGGTTGGACATGATCCTTCGAAACGGCGCCGCTATCATTATCCAGAGAACGCGGAGGACGATTCTGTGGAATCGGAACCAGATGGCGATACAAAGGTACCAGCAGTTTGTCAAAGAAACCGAACTGGCAACAAAGATACAGGCAGTCATGAGGGGCTTTCTAGGGAAGCGCCGATTCAACGAGTTCAAAGTCGCAGCGCACGCGGCCGCCACGAGGTTGAAATGGTGGTTTACGTCGCTGAAGGTAAAGTGGGCGTACCGAATTGTTCTGAAGAACAGGGAAGCGGAACGAAGGGCAGCCGCGCTTAGGGAGAAACGGAGACTCATTCAGCTGGCGTGGGAGCGGCGGCGAGACGCTCTTATGAGGAAAATTAAGCATCGAAGTGCTGCGTTGATCCAAAAACATTGGCGAATTCATGTCGAGTATGAAATCAGAATGGCCGCTGCACGCGCAGCGCTCGAAGCAAAGAGACTGGAGGAACAAAGAATCAAGGAGCACCAAGAAGAGGTAGCAAAGGAAGCCTTGGAGAGAAAAACGTGGAAGGGCAAGCTCAAAAGGGCAAAAGAGCTCGTGTCTGACCCGGAGAAAGTGCGAATGCTGGTGAAGAAAGCCCCTTACATTGCGCTGGAGAAGGCAGAGTCTGTTTTGGAAAAAGTCGAAGCCCATTTTGACGATGAAAAGAAAGAGCAGCTGGAGCAAGAAGAGTTAAAGAATATGATATACTCTATTCAAGCCAGGCAAAAGATTATGGTAGCTCAAACTGGGGTTGTGGACCTGATGATCACAGTCGGCCAAACGGAACTGGACAATTTCTTCGACATACAGAAAGTGCACATGCACGAGGAAAGAGAATATTTCGAAAAGGTGGGACCAGACGTCCATCACACGGCATACAAGATGTCGCAGGGGCAAAAAGTTCACCGCCCGAAGTATATTCAGATATGGCAAAAAATTGGGAAAGAAAGAACTGCTCATATTTTGACCGATGTGATGATTGTCAAGCCCCCAAAATTACACAACAAACACGAGGCGGAGCTTCGTCGGTTGGAGTTGCGAAAGCAAGGCTTCAACATTGTGTGGAACCCGAAGTGCAAATTTGAAATTCAGTTCAGACGTGACGGCACGGACCTGATCCGTGGGGTGCGGACAGTGACAGATGCCCGAACAAGGCAAAAAATTGTAAAACAAGGCTGGCAAAAGGTCGAACCCTCTTTTGAAGAGTTTGGGATGGACGAAGGGTGCCACCTTTTCCTGAAGCACACGACCCCGGCCATGACCGCCAAGCAAAAACACGCGCAAACAGAAGCACTGATCCCTCGTGATGCAATGGACGTGGCTAGTCTGTCCATGGACGGTCATAGCAGGCAGCTTCTCCTCGAGCAGGTCCAATTCGTTGGATACTCGACTGACGATATTGAATTTCTGCGGGGTGCGTTCCACAAGATGGACGCTGATTACAGTGGCACTGTGGACCTCGACGAGTTTTTCGAGTACGTTGGGGAGCTCCGAACAACTATTTCCGAACACATATTCAAGTTCCACGACCACCCAGTCGGGGAGAAGGTGACGGGAGAAATACTTGACTTTGGAATGTTTGTGAAAGCAATATCCCACTTTTGCTTGTTCGACATTGAACTCATGGCGCGCTTCTTTTGGAGCATGATTGACCCGGATGGAACCAGGCATGCCACAGCTCACGACGTCCAGGGTCTTCTTCAAATGATGGACAGACAAGCACCCGGGGTCTTGAGCCGAAACGCAATGAAACTCGCAAATACGAAGTTGAACATGAACCCCAAGACTATGGAATCCATGGTAGCATTCAAGGATTTTTACCAATTGTGCGTGAAGATGCCACCATTCCTTTATCCAGCGTTCAAATTGCAGCACGCTTTGCAGAGAAAGTTTCTTGGGCAAAAGTATTGGGAAGACAAGAAAGTCATGATGGAGCGGGCGAGGGCAATGGTAAAAAAAATGCGCGATGACGGGTCAGACCCTAACATGCAACAAAGCAAAAAAGGCGACGATGTTCTAAAGGCTGGAGTGTCACGAAAGAAACGCGATAGATCTAGGACAAAAAGTGGGTTTAAAAAGAAGTAAAGTACCGTCTTGTTGGCATTTTTGCTACTTATTTTAATTTTAGCTCATCTAAATCATCCATACTGTGTACCTGTACATCTCCCCCTTGCACCAGATTAAAAATACACGACCGTGGTTGTTTTTCTTTAAGTAAAATGCGATAGTAGACACCTGTTCTATAAAGTGTTAAGTGTCCTTGGCGCGAAAAAAAATCCAACTCGAATTTCAAAGTATGGAAGTATTCTGACCAAAAATGACAAAAGAAAGGAAGGAGAACGCTCATCTTCATAAGTTTAGATTAAGCTATCGTTGCGATCCCGATGTCCGGCCTTCAACGAACGTTTATAAATTGTTTGCCCTCAATTGACTTGGAATTACGGTTCCTAGGGACAATTTTGTGTGAAATGGACGATTTGGACCAAACGCCAACCAACCAATCACTATTTTTTTTGTGGGTTCTGGGAAATCAAGGGGTATGGGCACAATTTTGTTTATCTAAAAAGACTTTTGACCGTTTAAAATTGTAATAATTATCCCTTTTTCATAAAGATCTCTTCGTTTGAAATAGTTAACACAAATTCGTTCACCATTTTTCAATTCCGCGCCAAAGATACTTGCATCCTCCCAAGAAGATTTGACCATGTGAAAATCGACGGTTCTGATGTTGCTGTGTTTATATTAAATGTAAAAACAAATAGAGTATATATGCACAGCACAGTATAAATAAAAAGCAGCAAAAAAAATGGAGGGCGAGCGACACAACGACAACAGCAAAAAGGCAATTTGTTTGTTTTGTTGTTGTGGCTGTTGTTGGTAAAAAATATAATAATAATCGGGGGGACAAACTTGCGTGGCGACGGCAGCAGTAATGGTATTCTTGGGTGTGCTCATCGTAAATACTCAAGAACATGTGAAAATTTTGCTAGTTTATAAATATAATCGAATCATTTCGAAAAACAGATTGTCAGAAACGCCATCAAGCATCGCATACTCTACGAGCTACAGTTGCACATACCGGCAACGTAACGTTAATCTTCTACATGACTACGTTTCACGCCGGGGAGAGAATAGACACACGTGCGGGGTTTTTAAAAAATTGAAACTCTGATGAGCTCTCTGGTTCAAGAGGAGGCTGCCTCCTCAAGTGACTACAGTAGTGATGATAGTTTTGACTTGGAACTTCGAAGTGACTCGTCCGATGATTGGGAAGAGGCTTCCGTTCCTGCTGGTGGATTGAGTTCGACAGTTGAACCTCCAAGCGCACCTGTCGATATACCTGCGGACGGCATCAAGATTTTGATAGACAAGAAGCGAAAAAGGGATGAGGAGCGCGAGAAGAAGAAAAAGAAGAAAGTGGTACCTGGAAGTCACAGGGATGCCGCGTCCCTTCACCAAATCCAACTGCTGTTCGCACTTGCAAGGCTCCGCCGCGAAAACAAAATCTGCAACGACGCCCGTGTACACGACGCGTGCTTCTATTGTTTAAGTCCAGATGTCATGCAGAGTATTTTGCAGGATTCAAAAGTTCTGAAAGCCTCCACGCTTGAGAAGATCGTAGATTATTTCGCGAAGAACTTCAACTGCGAAATTAATTCCCACCCAAAAGGGTTTCTACCAGTCTCACTGGACCGTTTAATACGTGTTTGCCAGAAGAAATCTGGAACACAGTTAGAGCTGCACTTGATCTTGTGTTCGTTGTTTCGTGCCGTCGGCAAACCAGCACGTCTAGTCGCTGCCGTTACACCGACTAGGGTTAGGAAAAAAATCAAAGACACGACACGCAAGAAGTCGAATGGGAGTGCAAAGGGGAAATCGTTGGACAAGCACATGGCATCGGAATTACTGTCCCCACGCTCATCTTTCAATCGCTCGAAGAATGCCCCAACTACATGGGTGGAAGTTTACGGAGGGGCCTTTGGGGAGGCCTTGCCGCCCCAAATGGACGCTGATTTATTGTATGGGGCCAAAAAGAAAATGTCTTCCACCCCGAAAAAGTCCAAGCGAATGATAGAGAAAAGCACAGAGCGTGCTGGACCTAGTGGCGGAGGTGAGTTTGGTCGGTTATCAACGAGCAGTCGGATAGGTTCAATGCGGTTATATTGGTGCACCGGCCAGCCAGTGCTTGGATACCCGTGTCACTTATTTTGCTACAGCCACAGAGATTAAGCTCTATCAGACCACTTCCACAGCCCTCTGATATCCAATCTAGACCAGAATCACCAAGCTGCATATTGGAGACGTCAAGAAATCGCAAACATTTAAACGAATTCGGGCCGTGATGGTGTAACGCAGAAAGTGCGATGTCAGTTGTTCCATGCGCCCCATGAATGTTGAGGTACTCGACATGACCCCGCAGAGACGTTATCAATTGCATCATACCTGCATCAGAAACATTTGTGCACCCCGCTACGTTCACTTTCTTCATCTTTGCTGCAAACGGTATTTTCGAATGGCCAGCAATGGCTTGCATCGCATAATCACTCACACTATTGCACTGTGCTATTTCCAACGTGTTCAGATGTCGACATCCCATGACCAAGGCTTCTATTCCTGTGCCAGTAATATTCTGGCACCCAGAAAGATTGAAATACTCTATTTTCGAGTGTGTCTTTACAAATTTAATTACACCAACGTCCGTAATATTCTGAATATCAGAAATGTCTAAGGACTTGATGCTTCTGCAGCCATCCAGAGCTTCCAAACCTTGGTCTGTAACAAGAGTACAGAATTTTATGTGCAACAACGTGATGTTCTTATGGTTTGATTTGGAGTCTGCCAAAGATTTCAAAAATGCGTCGTTAACGGGCCAGTAAGACAGGTCCAATTCCATCATCGGCACAGTAAACAATAAATCCCTGTACAAAAGTTGTTTGGGCAAAGCGACCGTGAAAAGCTCTTTCAAAGTGCATTCCTCCCTGACAATATTCATCCGTTGCGAGGGAACAATTCCGTCTGTAATGTCCTCCAAAATGTCTGTGCTGACATGTCGATCTTCTGGGTTTGCTGTAGATGGGTGATGTATAACGCTGGGTTTAGGATAATTTCCGACCATTTTTCTCCCCTCTTCGACTTTTTTGGATTCGAAGAGAGGTGAAGAGCCAGGGTTGACGGGGCGTTTGCCCGAACGAAGCGTTTGTATCCTATCAAGTTTTCGCGCGAGCGCTGCTTTTCTCCTCCTGATGACCGCCTCATCTTTTGTCTCCGCCCGGCCCTTAGGAATATCAAATTTCGATTTACGTGCTCGTCTCTCATTTGGAGCTGTGCTCGGTCTAGAACTACTCCGACTGCTTGCAATGCTACCATTATAGTCCAGCGTCCTCCGCGGGGTAGCGTAAGGAGAAGGGACCCCAGAGCCCCTGTTGGACCGGCGACTTTTAGCAGACTTGGCAGACTTTGGCCGTCGTTTTCGTCCGCTGCCCTTTTCTTTAGTTTTATACGGAGAATCAAAACCGCTCCAAATTTCGGGCAACGGATCGGTTCGTCTCCTCTCCTTCTTCCTGCGGTACACAAAAGCTATGGTAGGGCTTCCGGTCACCTCGTTTTGGGCAAAAACTGCGTTACCATTTGGTCTACGGAACTCATTGTCCTTCCCGTAGTCTCTTGGATGGAGCAACGGCTCTCGCCTGCCAAAAGTATTCTTATTTGACATTAGTTGTTCCTTCAGGCAAAGGTTTTCATTTTATCGAAATGGAGCGGATAGCTGATTAAATAAGAAATTGATAGCAGAGCTTGTTTTCAAAACTTTAACGTAGAAGAATTTCCCGATTGACCACACTCGAGCAGGAAAGAAATGACACCAATATAATTGCAGGTTGAGACCGAACTCCTTGTAAATATTTGTTATTTTACCATCCAAGGTATCGTTTTCCAATTATTATTACTATTATACTACATACACTGCTGTAGTAAGGTGGTGGGTGGTATTTTTCTTACTTCTTCGTTCGTCAGTATTATTTCGTTCCTTTGTATTTGCTTATACATGTAATATAATAGACGACAAACAATAAATACGGGATCATTCCTTCTGGTCTGCTACGAGGAGTCTATTCCATTGCAGAATAGTTGCTATGACAATTAAATAGTCTAGGAAGTTGATAGTATTTTATCGTTGTGCATTAGTAGACGACAAACTAATTATTATTATTTTCTCCGAAAAAATAACATTGGTGTAGCAGCATCTCAACAAATAGTTGAACTGCAACGTCCCGCAAAAAAATACTTCATTTTTTCAGCGAAGAATTGGGGTATATATGATAGGGGTACTGTCCGCAGGACTACAAAATATTCGTACTGTACAACCTGTTCCTCCAGTTATTGTGCTGTGGCTCGCTGCTCTGCTTTTTTCTTTCTCATATTTTCTAAGAAAGCCTTGTCTCGTGAAGCTTGCTCAGAATCCCGGGCTGCTTTTGCCCTAGCTGCTCTCATGTGGCGCACATACTGTACTAACTCTACCAACATTTCAATATGCAGGTCTTTCTGATCTTCTTCCATCTTCTCCAGAGCCAATTGCCGTCGCAGGGCCAATTCTTCTTCCGTTTCTTCCTCTTCACCATCGGACTCTGGAAGGACTAATTTACGGCAATGGACTCCGTCTACTGGACCTTGAACGCTGCTGACAATACAGAATTCAGCGCTTTCTTTCTGCACATTGTCGTATCGAAGGCTTTTGATTTTAACCTTGTACACTCTGCCTACCCGTGCTAATTTTGGACAGTGCCAGTTAAATTCGCCCGTGTACGTTGTTGAAGTATTGTCATAGACAACGTTTATAGGATATTCTCCCCCAAAAATTTTTGCGACGAACGTACTGTTTCGGTACAGTTCAATCGTTATTTCTCCCTTAATAGTCTTCGTGGATTCAAATCGAATTTTAACCGGAGCTCCCCTCAGCCATTTTGTACGAGACGTAGGTTCGATGAGTGCAATTTGACCGGCATCAAGGGTTGTAAATGGGTCGCTCCAACTCCAAGGCCCCCACCCAATATCATTGTGGGCTCTGACCCGAACCCGAAACTTGGTTCGCGGCTCTAAATCATTGATTGTGCTCTTGGTTTCGTCCCCTTTGTAGTAACCCGTGGTGACCCACAGCCCATTGAATGTTGATTTCCTAAACTGCACTTCATACTTGTCTATCGGAGCCCCGTTGTCATAAGGATGGGTCCACTCAAACCTCATGTTACTTACGCCTACGCGGAGCAACACGGGCACACCAGGCTGTTCGGGCTTGTCTTTTAACGTTTGTACTGGTTTGGACGGCACGCTCGATGGACTCCACCCCGCCCAACTTCTTGAAACTATTCGAAATTGGAACCAACTAGCAGGCCTTAAGCCCACCATTTTCATTAGATTTTTATGTGCCCCACACTCTAGAACCGTCTCCCAGTCATCACTGTCAGGCAATGTCCTCTCTAGGCGATACAAGTCTATCGGCGCACTCCAACGAACTTCTGGCAACTTCCACTGTATTCGAATGGACCGTGCACGAACTTTGTCTACGACAGGCCGGTCCGGAGGTTCCGGGGGCATGGCGGCTTCCTGCAATGCTGGCCCCCACCCGTTGTCAATTGCGTAATCTTTTGGCGTTTTAGGAGCAGAACTTATTTTTACAACGTCGGCACCTAGGGTGGCAAACTGCAAAGCACAGTCGACGTGCCCTCTGCTGGCGGCTAGCACCAGAGGCGTCTGTGTGGACACGTTCAAAGTGTCCACGTTGGCACCCTTGCCCAGCAAAGCCCTAACAATTTCCTTGTGGCCTAGGTATGCTGCGTGGTGCAGCGGGCTCCAGCATTGCTTATCCATTGCATTGATATTTGGGCACTGCTTTGTTCTCGGCTTTTGTGATAAAAGCAACAGCACTACGTCTAATCTGCCTTTGTTGCAGGCTATGTGCAATAAAGCCCACTCGTCGCAATTTACAGCGTTTGCCAAGGCTCCTACGCTCAGCAAATACTCGATAATGTGGGTATGCCCTCTGTAACACGCAGACATCATCGGTGTGTGCTGAAACGGATCCCTCTCCAACAATGGGGAATTTGCCGGACTTTCACCAATATTTTCAACTGCATATAAATGATCTTCAACGGTCTCTTTTATGTAGTCAATGTCTCCGTTCCAGCAAGCGTTTAAAAATGGAGTTCCTCTCATGAACACGGAGGCTCCAAGGCCTGGGACACCTTCCAGCCCGAAGGCATTGTGGGCATACTCCATAGCACTTAATTTTATTTTAAACTATATACTGAAGGGAACCGAACCGTTTATGAATTTGTGATCGGTTTATTTCAAACGTTTGGGAACCCACGAGGTGGTAAAATGATAAAGCAATAATGAATCAGACACAGTTTTTCATTCGTAATTTCAACAAAATAGTCGGTTCCTTGTACCTACACAGGTATAATAATAATACTGGTAGTTCGTTGTACCTTGGTAGTACCAAGTTGGTAGTACAACAAAAAAAACAACACAAAAAAAAGAGGCTGTGTTCGTTCTCTTCTTGGATAATAATATTATAAATAATATAATAATAACGGCTGCTCAACAAAGGAGAGAGAAGAACCCACAACAAAGAAGAGAAGAACCCAAATGTTGTTTTGGTTTTTAAATCATCATCCATCCCAAATTTTAAACAATTCACATTCACCGCTGCTATAATAGTAGACCGACTTTATTATTTAGACGACTATTATAAATACATCATCAGCACATCCTATTGTACTCTGTATTACGAGGATATTCGACCTTCTTTCGTTCGAGTTTTTTTGTTGTTGTTGTTGTTGTTGTGCGTGTTGTTGTCGAACTTTATATAATAATAATAATAATATTTTTTTTTTGGTCAATTTTTGCCAAGCTTAATGTAATAATTATTCATTTAAAATTGATTCCAGTAAGAAACAATGATCACTTTAAGTGAGAGTATCGGATTTTAACGATTCATCCGAAGAGAATTTCGGAGGTTCCTACGGCGGCGTGACAAATAGAAACAGTTCAAAAAAGTCCTTTTGGAGAAACAGGCAAGACTCCTTCACAATTTCCCTCCATTCGGTTTTAAAATGGACAGACTGCAGCAAAAACTAACTCCAAAGGCAGCAAACAGTTTTGGAAAAAAACCCAACAGTCGGGTTGTCTTGGGACGGAACGACCCGTATTTACGGCGGGAATTGTTCAATGCTGCCAAGCAGGGAAAAATAAATACTCTGAATGCGTTACTGGAGAATCAATTTGGAACTCCAAGGGTACCTGTAAATAGCATCGACGGAGTAGACGGGATGGACGGTCTAGGCTGGAACGCGCTTCATTACTTGTGCTCTTCTGACCCACTCACGAAAGAACAATTTATGGAAATGGACCCCGACGACCCCATAGAACATGGAAAATGCCTTAGTCTACTGTGCAACTGGGGGATAAACAAAGATCTTCGGGACAACCTAGGGCGGACGCCATTGCATATAGCTGTAATGAAAGATAGATCAAAGCACCAAATTCGATTAGTACAACGCCTTCTTCATGCAGGGGTTGATATGGGCGTTGAAACCAAGGACAAGAAGACTGCTATAATCATTGCCAGGGAAACAGGAAACGAAGAAGTTGAGAAATTGTTTATTGACAGAGAGATTTTCTTGGTGTCATTAGCAGCTAAATCGACCGATAGGACCAAGAAAGAAAAGAATGCTGTAGATGTCGGCTCAATATTTGGTTGCTGCGCTGCAAAGCGATAAGTTTTAGTTCTGTAGAATATTAGTACAAAAAACAAAAAAACAAGCAAACAATGCACAGATCAGCATAGTACAAACACAAGAACGTAACAATCTTAGAAATAGCAGGAACAAAAAATAACCTGAATGGTTTAAAACATGAAATTAACCTTGAGTGAGTGTTTTCACATCAAATTGAAACATTTACTTATAATTTAAATAACAGCCAATTTTCTTGTTTTTTAGATAACGGAATTAGGG
>JACLAC010011313.1_pt1 | contig 18386 bp, 17 predicted proteins | sample 8027881 | NCBI WGS metagenome assembly JACLAC01 (sample SAMN15725517, study PRJNA655200) | protist metagenome | isolation source: fluorescence activated cell sorting (FACS) single amplified genomes of... | place: Spain: Blaines Bay Microbial Observatory, Mediterranean Sea | collected 2016-01-19 | reverse complement strand
TTTAGGTCCGTTGGAACGTCTGTATAAGTATGATCTGTCACCTTTGGCTCTTGGGGAGCAGACATTGCGTCCTTTGGAGTTTTTTCTGGTTTTGCATGGGGTAAGAACACGTCCAGCTTTTCTGGCTCTGGTTAAGTCGGTTCTCATTCCTCTGGTGGATTTACCAGCGTAATATTGTCTGAAAAGTTTTCTGGCTTCAGAAAGAGATACACCTCTTTTTTGTCCAACAGCACCTGGGTAGGTTTTTCTGTTGGCTGCGGCAGCGGCTCTGGCTGTTTTGGCAGGGGAACTGTAAGTTGCGGAGGCAGCTTGCATTGATTCTTTAAGGGACATTCCTGGGTTGGAAGCTCTGAATGCGGCAAGGTGGGCTCTCCATGGGGCAAGGTTAGCGGCTAATTGTTCTTTTGTAAGTCTTGGCATATTTTTATAATATATGTGGAGAAAAAAATTTTGCCGCACAGCTATTAATTCAAAATTAATTCATAAATTAATTCAGCAATAAATTAAATATTTCTATCTTAATTCAAAATATCTATAATATTACTTAAATTTAATTAATCAAAAAATACATTAAATATTTATTGTATAATTATTTACCAGTAGTAACCACCTGTCATCTTTTTAGCAGATCTTTTTCCTCTTTTTTTACCTGCGTCTTTTCTGACTTTTCTACGAGATGCTTTACCTGAACCTTCATCTAATCCTTTCATGTCATAGTATTTAGGTCCATTAGCACGTCTATATAAGTATGATCTGTCACCTTTGGATCTTGGAGAACAGACATTACGGCCTTTCGAGTTTTTTCTGGTTTTACACGGGGTAAGAACACGTCCAGCTTTTCTGGCTCTGGTTAAGTCGGTTCTCATTCCTCTGGTAGATTTACCAGCATAATATTGTCTGAAAAGTTTTCTGGCTTCAGAAAGAGATACACCTCTTTTTTGCCCAACAGCACCTGGATAGGTTTTTCTGTTGGCTGCGGCAGCTTCTCTGGCTCTTTTAGCTGGGGAGTCGTATGATGCGGATGCGGCTTGCATAGATTCTTTAAGGGACATTCCTGGGTTTTGTGCTCTGAATGTGGCAAGATGGTTTCTCCATGGGGCAAGATTTTGGGCTAATTGTTGTTTTGTAAGTCTGGGCATTATATATTATACATTATATGAAGAAAAGATTAATCACTATGGAATTTAAATTTTCCGTATATGGTCCGTTAAACTCTCTATATATATCTATATATGAAACTCTTAAGTTTTGTATACGGTCCGTGAAACTCTATATATATCTATATATATGAAACTCTTAAGTTTTGTATACGGTCCGTGAAACTCTATATATATGAAACTCTTAAGTTTTGTATACGGTCCGTGAAAACTCTATAATAAATAATATATACACGTATATATTAACTATTATTTAATTATAAATTTTATTTTTGATGAGCTTAACTTCGTAATTCCAAATTGTAAAATATTTATTGTGAACAGCAAATATAATCAATTGTGAGAAAGCTATCATCATACATCCTATCATAATATAATAAAAATTATCATACATATGCGAATAATCGAAACAAACCTCCTTAATATTTTCAAACTGGTTCTCATAATATACCAAGTTAGTTTCTGTTTCCAAAATTGTTTGATTTAATACTGAAATAAACGAACGTCCCTTTGCTATTTCTAATTCAGGATTAAATGTATTTTCTGTCAATTTTCTACCAAATTCTCCTTGTTTATCCCATATAACTAATTCTTTTTTAGGGTTATCAACAAATGTTGGACTCGATACTTGATTCAATTCTCCCAGGGCACTTTTAGTAAATTCATCTTGAATATTGACAAATTCATGATATTTATTAAGAAATTCTAAAGCTGTTTGATCGGCTTGTTGTAAATATATTTTTGCTTCAGCAATATATTTGTATCCGTCTGAAATTAAGTTTTCTATTAATCGTGAAAATGAATGACAAGTTTGAAAAAATAAATAAGATGATAGAGTGCTGAGGACTGAGAAACATAATTGAGCTAAAGAAAATACATAAGTAATTAAAAGAAACATTGTTCCAAAAATTGCCCATAATGATTGACACCCTATCCTTGTGCATTTTTGACAACATCGACATCCTGAAATACATTTTTTAGAATGTTGTTGACACCCACATCCAACTTGTTTTACTTTACAACATTCTCTGGAACTTTCTAAAATACAAACACTTATTCCATGTAAAAGAACAGATAATTGTAATAAAATTATACTAAAAAGACATATAGTTAAATAATTTGTAAAAGTTGATATATTAAAATATTTTTCAACAGTATTTTGACATGAGAGTAAGTTTGAAAAAATAATTGAACTGGCAATACAGGTAATAATAAGAGAAAATATTGCACCCCAAGGAATATTATCAATACTTACATCAAATAAATAAGAAATAAATTTTAATTTATTTTTAGAAAGTAACATTATATCTTTAAAATCTACATCTCCATCTCCATCAATATCTAATTTTTTACGTTTATTTATATCTATATTATTTTCTGGGTCTTCAATATTATTTGATACTTTTCTATTAGTATATACAACGACATAGTTATTTATTGGGTATATTTTCGACATATTATTGAATTGGGATACGATATTATTTTTAAATAAAATAAGTCTTTAAGAGTATTATAGTTAATATATTAGTAAAAATATGAATGATAAGTAATGTTATTCGTATTTTTGTCATTTAAAGAAATTTATTATTTTTTAATTATTATATTTTTATTTACTATTTCTCAATAAAGTCAGGTAACGTGACCCAAATATTAACACTATGACTTATCACACATTGTGTCCCGAACAACATTCTTTACTACATTTATCTATACCATTTGGGCTTTAGTTTTTGGCTTATTATTTATCCAATTTTTTTTCCCTTCTAAATTAGAACAATTAATACAATCCTCGCAATCTTTACAATCTTCGCAAACCTCACACTCGTTACAACCATAACATTTATTACAATCCTCGCAATCAGTACATGTGTCGCAATTTACACAATTAATGCATTCCTGATGTTGATGGTTTATACAATTTACACAACTTATACAATTATCACAACCCCTACACTCCTTGCAATCTTTACAATCACCGCAACTGATACAATCCTCGCAATTAGTACAACTATAGCAACTATTACACTCTTTACAATTAGAACAATCATTGCTGTAGCTACAATCTCCGCAATTAGTACACCTATCACAATCTTTACACTCGTTACAATCCTTGCAATAGTTACACCCCTGACCATACATACAATTTTCGCAATATGTGCAACTCGAACAATCTATACAATTATTACAATTATCACATTTTTTATCACAGTCAATACATTTGGTTAAATTTGTGCTATTTTCACAATCAATACATTTGGTTAAATTTGTGCTATTTTTACAACCAATACATTTAGTACAATTATCACATTTTTTACAGTCTATAGATTTTGACATTTTATTATATTATTATAAAATAAAATTAGTAAACACACATAATTTATCAAACATAGGAATAAATATATCGAAAATAAACACTGAATTAGAAAGCATTAAATACCATATCAAGTAAATGTAATCTAATTAGCTACTTGTGAGCGGTTATTTACATTAGATAGTATATAATAATTTTGGTTATTTCCTTTTAAAAAATTTAAATTCATAATCTACTGGCTTAAATTCATCTATTAAAATTTTTTCAAGTTCAATTGGATCATATTTTTTACAAGAAAATATGTCTAAATAAACATTTTTATTATAATCTACAATATGTGCATTAATATTACTTGTTTCAATAAGTTGAAACATTGATATACCTGCTATATCTGGTTTATCACCAAAATGTTCAATAACTAATGGACCATATTTTTTAGCATCGATTGTATTAACTATATTATTTACTATTTTATTTAAATCTTTTCTGGCATAATCTAAACCCTGTTTACCAGAAAAAATTGACGAGTAACCTCTACATTTACGTAAATTTGCGATCAGATGATAACCCCAAGTCATTTTAATATATATTTTTTAAGTTAATTAAACATTTATATCTTTAAACATTTATATCTTTTATGATAAATATATTTAAAGTTGGCAACATTAAATAATATAATACAATATGTTCGAATTTTTTTTATGTGTAATAATTTCTATTTGTATAGTTGGTATGATAGGAAGAATATGTCACGAAGGGGATTATAATGATTATGATTAAATTTGTATTTAATTGCTTAATTTTTTATTATTTTTATGATTAATATAACTTTCTGTAGAACTTTTTAAGTAATACATAGCATTAAATATACCCAGACTTGCTACAAAAAAATTTATCGAAGGATGAATATTAGTAATATTATAAATATATCCCAAATAATGAAGAAAAAAATTAAAGCAAATAAAAGGAGCTCTGATAAAAATATTTAGTAAAAAACTACATTTCTTTTGAGTTAGTTTACTAATATAGTTTTTCTTATATAAATAAAGTGAAAAATAATCCTTTCCTCCTGGTAATCCACTAATAAACATAGACAAAAATGATCTAATTGGTCCCCATGAATAGAATTGTCCTAAAAATCCTACTGTTGGAATAAATAATAAATGATGAAATAGGTCATTATTGTCAAGTTTGTAAAACAACATATGATATATATGGATTGAATTAATCATAGATATTGGCCATAAAGATGCTGGGTGTAAAATATATCCAGAATTAGGAAATTTTTGATTATTCATAGAATTAACAGGGTCTTTAAGACAAATAAGAAAACCCATAAATGAAGTATATGTAACAAACAAATTAGCCAAACAATGTAGTAAAAACCACCTATTTTTATCCGGTTCACTTAATAATATATATTTATCACATATAAATAAACTAAATAAACAAATTAGCACATAATATATTGAACTCAGTAGCATATATAATTTATTGTAAATATATTTAAGTTTTTAAATAATTAATATACAAAATTTATTTATTAATTTATAATAGATGCTTAACAAAATTATTTACAAAGTTATAATAATTTTATTTTCGGTATTTTTATTAGCTAAATTATATTCTTATTTAGTAATTGCTAAATCTGAAAGATTTAAAACGAGATATATGATAATAGAAAATTTTTATAATAATTTATCTAGAAAAAATGACATATGTTCAAAGCCTTTTAAACCAACATGTAATAGAGATAAAATATTTTTAAGTTTAAGATCTCTGGAAGACAAAATTGACGAATTAGAATATAAACTATATCGCAAACATAGAGATAAACAAAAAGATGAACTCCATGCGGAGGGAAAAAAACGTGCTCAAAATATAAAGAATATGGTAGCGAAAGACACTAGGGAAGCTAATCGTGATAGAATAAGAAGAGAAAGAAAAGCCAGAGCACTTGAAAATAAAAGAACAATTATAAGAGCAAGAAATCAACAGGAAAGAGCCCAATTATTGAATAGTATACAAAATGATCCAGGAGTAAGAAATCCCCCTAAACTCCCTTCTTTCTCTTCACAATCTAAAAGTAGTCCTATATTAAATGAAGCTAGAGGAGGAGTAAGGAAAGGCAGGGCTAAAATAGATAGTGAACTTTCTGGAAAGAAAAACAAAAGTAAACGTGATAGTGTAAAGGGAGATATTAAAGATGCTCAAAGTAAAATAGATGCGCCGTCTGAATTTGTGCTTTAACTTTAATACTTTAAATATATTGTAATTTTTAAACAAATTGTTATATTTACTTAAAAATTATTACAGTGAATAAATCATATGTCAACAACAAAAGGAAATTCAACAGCTATTGGTATTGATTTAGGAACAACCTACAGTTGTGTAGGTGTATTCAAAAATGGGGGGGTTGAAATAATCGCAAATTCTCAAGGCGATAGAACAACACCATCATATGTAGCATTTACAGAATCTGGAGAAAGATTGATCGGGTCAGCTGCTAAAAATCAAGCAAATAATAATCCTACAAATACTGTTTGTGACGCTAAAAGATTTATTGGAAGAAAATTTTCTGAAGAATCTGTTCAAAGAGATATTAAATTATTACAGTTTGATGTAAAGGGGGATTCAAATGATAAACCTATTATACATGTTAAAAAAGGTGATGAAAATAAAACATTTCAACCAGAAGAAATTTCAGCAATGGTTTTATCAAGAATGAAAGAAACAGCTGAAAATTACTTAGGAACACCAGTAACAGACGCAGTGGTAACTGTTCCTGCTTACTTTAATGACGCGCAACGTCAAGCTACTAAAGATGCGGGAACAATTGCGGGACTTAATGTATTGAGAATTATTAATGAACCTACCGCTGCTGCCCTTGCGTATGGTTTAGATAAAAAAAAAGCTGGTGAACAAAACATCCTTATATTTGATCTTGGTGGAGGAACATTTGATGTATCACTACTTACTTTAGACGAAGGTATTTTTGAAGTGAAAGCAACCGCAGGTGATACTCATCTTGGTGGTGAAGATTTTGATAATTTATTGGTTGAACACTTCGTAGCAGAATTTAAAAAAAAACATAAATCCGACATTACGGGAAACAAACGAGCGGTAAGAAGATTGAAAACTGCGTGTGAGAGAGCAAAGAGAACATTATCTTCCACAACGAACGCAATGATTGAGTTAGATTCATTATATAATGGTATTGACTTTCACTCTACATTATCAAGAGCTAGATTTGAAATGCTTTGTAATTCCCTATTTCAAAATTGCTTGAAACCTGTGGAGAGAGTTTTGAGAGATGCTAAAATGTCTAAAGATAAAATTGATGAGGTAGTTCTAGTAGGTGGATCAACGAGAATTCCTAAAGTCCAAGAACTTATTAGTAATTATTTTAATGGAAAGGAGTTATGTCAAGGTATTAACCCAGACGAAGCAGTAGCATATGGAGCTGCTGTTCAGGCCGCTGTATTATCAGGCGTAAGTGATAGTTCAATATCCGATTTATTGTTGTTAGATGTTACACCACTTTCTCTTGGTTTAGAAACAGCTGGCGGTGTTATGACAAAACTTATACCTAGAAATACTACTGTACCAACTAAGAAAACTGAAACCTTTTCGACTTATGCGGATAATCAACCAGGTGTTCTAATTCAAGTATTTGAAGGTGAAAGAGCAATGACTAAAGATAATAATATATTAGGTAAGTTTGATCTATCTGGAATTCCACCCGCACCAAGGGGTGTCCCGCAAATTGAAGTTACATTTGATGTAGATGCTAATGGTATACTCAATGTATCGGCGGCAGATAAAAGCACAGGTAAAAGTGAAAAAATTACTATTACTAACGATAAGGGAAGACTTTCGAAAGAAGATATTGAAAAAATGGTAGAAGAAGCAGAAAAATTCAAAGCAGAAGATGAAGAAATAAGAAAAGCAGTTGAAGCAAGAAATAAATTAGAAAACTATGCTTATCAAACAAAGCAAACATACGAAACAGAAGAAGTTAAGAAAAGAATGTCAGAAGAAAATGTTCAAAAACTTGAAGAAGAAGTTAAAAGTATTCTTACTTGGTTAGATGATAATGAAAATGCCAAAACAGAAGAAATTGAAAAAAGAGAACAACAAGCTCAACTTATCATAAGTCCAATAATGACCGACTTATATAAAGAAGCATCTAAAAATCCTCCTCCTGGAGCACCGGTCCCAGGTATGCCTGAAAATATGCCCGATTTAAGTGGTATGGGTGGAATGCCCGGTGGAATGCCATTTAAAACTCCCCCTGCTGAAACAACTGATGGTCCTACTGTTGAGGAAGTAGATTAAAAATAAGAGAAATAAGTAAATATTTATTTATATTTATTTCACTTAAGATTATAAACATATTATATATATAGATCAATGAAAAGATTACAAGAATTAGAACAATATGTCCAAGATAAAAATTTACCAGATAAAGAAGTGGAGTTATTTTGGTATGGTTGGAAAGTAGCGGTAGAAAATAGTTTAAAAAAAATTAATCCTATTAGTAAAAGTTTTTCTTATCAGGTAGAATTAGAAAAAACATCAAAATTACTAAATGATTATCAACAAAATAGCGAATTTAATAATATAATTTACACTATTCAAAAATCAATAATCAAACATTTGTTTATTTGTATAGAAAATAATATAGACCAATATCACACACGAATACTTCTATCACAACTTAAGAGATGGAAAAAAATAAAATTTTCTATGCCTGAGTTGGTAAATATTGAAGATTCACCTTCACAATTTATAATATTTGAATTATATTTACTAATTAGTAAAGATTCAAAATTAGAACATATAGTAAAACAAGAAATGATTGACTATTTAATTTTTGAAGACATTAAAAAACTGTTAATACTTACTATAAATAATAAAAGAGCAAGTATTATGGACAAAATTGCTGAAATATATAATGTATATGAATATATTAACGATACATATAAAACAAATTTTTATCCTAAAACTAAAGCCTCTAAAATATTAAAAATGATTAGTAATAAAATTTGAATTCTTGATATCATTTATAATATAAAATTATTAGAAAAACTTTACTATGAATTTTACACAACTGTACGATACCGATTTACTACCCAAATATGGAAGTCCTAGAAATCAAACACAAGATAATGAACTAATTGCTTCTAATTCAGATAAACACATATACGCAATACAAAATAGATTAAATTTAGAAAATATCAAATCATTTTCCATTGATCCTGATGGTTGTGAAGATGCGGATGATGCTTTTAGTATATATGATGAAGATGGTAAATTATATTTAGCAATCCATATTGCTGACCCTACACATTATATCCATCTAAATTCACCACTTTGGAAAAATATATTAGATAGAACTGTAACCAGATATCCATCTAATCATAGTCCCTTTCATATGATGCCAAAGGAAATTGTAGATAAATCTAGTCTAATGGAAAACCAATATGGTCCATACAAAAACGCGATTAGTGTGATTACAGAAATTTCTCCAGAAACAGGACAACCAATAAATGGTGTAAGAATATGTTATACGAAAATTTTTATATGGAAATATCATAATTTGTCTTATGATAGAGCATCTGTTGAAGTAACCTCTCATACAGAAATAGGAGAATTACTTATGACTGGACTACTCATCGCACGTGCTCTCAAAAATGAGAGGAATACCCTAGGAAAAAAAATAAATAATCATTTAAATTCAACTATAAAATATGTTAATAACCAACCAATCTTTATTAAGGATACCGCTATGAAAAAGTCGATAAAGGGAATGATAGAGGAATTCGCAATTTTTGCTAATACAATTGTAGGTAAATATTTAACTTACCATTTAAATGGTTTAGGAATATTTCGAACATGTGAAAGTAAAGAATGGTTAGATACATTAGATAAAGATATATCCGGAGAAGATTTAATGAACAAAATTATTGATAATGGGATTTCAGCAGATTATCAATCAAAAGCACTAAGCCATGACCTTGTAGGATCTGAAGAATACTGTCATTTTACATCACCTATAAGAAGAGTTTCTGATTGTGTATGTCATTATTTGCTCAAATATATATTTCTATCTTCCCAACAAAAACTAGAATTTCCTTTCTCTAAAAAAGAATTAAATTTAATATCTGGTAGATGTCAAAGTATGACAAAATATATGAGAAAAATACAATTTCGAGATACAAAATTAAGAACGATACAAGCGATTTTAAATATGGCGAAGAGTTCTTCAGTTAAAATAAGTGTAAGATTTGTAAGTTATAGTGGCCTATTTATAAATTTTATCATAAATAAAATTATTACTAATAATGAAGAACATACGGTATCTATTTCCTATGTATTAAGAATTCGTAATTATCAATTTCTAAGTTATTGGAAACTTTATTCAGAAAATACTATTAATATTACTGAAATTAACATACCTGGTAAATTTGATGAAAATACCTTACCTGAACTAGATAGTTTCATTAAAAATCCACATTCATATTCTGAAGGTGACATATATGATAAATATATTAATAAACAAATAGTTTTACATAACTGGGATGGTAATATTCAAAAAGATATAAGAATTATTAGAAATGATAAAATTCAAAAATACTTAGTTGTTGTTAATGCTAATAAAAATGGTTCATTGTCAGAAGATGAACACATTCTAAAATATAATTTGATAGGAATAAATGGAGCCGTAACTAAAATTGAATTAGATCAATAAAATGTTTAAGATTCTATCAATGACTTATCAAATAAATTTGAAATCTTTTTATATAATATTTTTTATATCAAATTCTTATAGAATATTATGGATAATTTTACTTTTGACTGTTCCTTAGAACAATTAATATATTGTCCCAGTTCAGATGCTAATTTGAAAGAACTTGAATATACAAATAAGGTAATATTAAATTCAGATATACTACAAAAAATTTCCAAAAAAATAGATAAGTTTGATTCACCTATGATATTTAAAGTTACTAATACTACAATTTTTGGAATATTTGACATATTTGTAGGTGTTCATGAATTTTCAGCAACAGGAAATAAACTATATATGCCTAATCATCTTATGGAAAAAATTTTTGGTCAACAAGGTTCATCTGTATCTATTACATATTATGTTCCCCCAAAAGGATCATTTATTAAACTTAGACCAAAGGCAGAAAATTTTTATCAAATAGGTGATATTAAAAAATTTTTAGAGAACAATATACAAAAAAATTATCCCGTTTTACAAAAGAATACCAGTATATTGATAAAACACGCTAATATAGAAACAGGTAAAGATGAAGATATTGAACTGATTGTAACTGATCTTAAACCATTTGACGTAATATCAACTGTTGATACTGATATAGAAGTTGATTTTGAACCAATTACTCCTCCGGAAAAACCTAAACTAATAAATAATTTTTTGAATTCTAATAATGAAATAGACTTAAATAATTTAGTAAATAATACTGGGATTTCTATTTCTAATAAAATCGAATATATATCAAATATGGCTAATTTTGAATCTATTATATCTAAAAAAAATAAACCCATATTTATACAATTTACAGCTAATTGGTGTGGTCCATGTAAGTTATTTGGTCCAATATTTGATAAATTAAGTCTACAATACAAAACTAAGGCATTATTTTACAAAATAGATATTGACCAAAATTCGGGCGTGTCTGACAAATATGAGGTTTCTTCTATACCAACTGTATTATATTTTAATAAGGGTAATAATATAGATAAAATTAAGAATACAATTGAAGAAAATTTAGATAAATTTTTTCAAAAAAATATTAGACAATTTGAACAAACAGATATTAAATCAATATTAGCCAATAAACACCAAAAATATAGCAAAACACAGTCTACTGGCTTTGTAGCATTTTCAGGAAAAGGTTATACTTTAGGTTCTAAATAAATTATTTAATATTTTTCAAAAATTTATATTTGAAGATAAATAATTAATATTGATAGAAATAATATATTTTTTTATATTAATAGTATGGCTGAATCAGGAGATATTAATGAAACAATGAATCAATTACAAGAAAGATTAAATAAATCTAAATATTATCAAATAGCTAAAAATAGATTTACCCAAGATAGAGAACGTCTTATGAAATTTTTATCCACATACGGCGTATACGTGGCGCTAATATCTTTAATAGTAGTTAGTTTAATAATTTATTTTAAATATTTTTATTGTAGAGTAGAGAGATATCTTAAAACGATGAATGCTTTTGATGAAATATTAAATTTACAACCATTATCTTCATGTAAGGCATTCCAATCAGGATATAGTAGAAGTAAATCAGATTATAAATTATGTGATTATTATATAGCATCGTCTTATAAATCTTATTTACCATGCACAAATTATTATGATTATGGTGATATACGATCAGTGGAAAAAGTTCTAAGATATGGTGCTAGATATATTGATCTAGATATTTATAATAAAGATTTTAGTCCATGTACTGAACCAGTTATTGCTAATGGAAAGGAAGTTGGACAGTGGAAATGGACAACACCAATATTGTTTGACGATTGTATTAAGATGATTAGTCAAGTAGCATTTTCTAGTGAATTAAGAAATAGAAATGATCCTCTTTTTATAAATTTAAATTTGTATACAAATGGAAATAAATTAACTATAGATAAGGTGTATAAAAGTATTGTTGAACATCTTGGGCATAAATTACTTCCTAGAAAATATAATTACCAAGGTTATTCGCCTAATCCAAATAACAGTGTAAATTTAATAACAACTCCTATAAGAAAATTATTCGATAAAGTCATTATTATTTGCGACGATCATTTTAAAGGAACACAATTAGATGAAATTGTCCATTTATCTTCGAAATCAAATGGTAATTTTAGAAATATAAACTATTTACAAGTCAAAGAAAACCATGAACCTAATGAATTAAAAAATTTTAATAAAAAACATATGACTAGAGTAGTTCCACATTTCGTTAATAGAAATAAAGAAAATTATAATTATGCTACTCCTTGGTATTTAGGTTGTCAATTCATCTGTATGAACTATACACATGTTGATGATATCATGATTGAATATGTGCGCAGATTTAAAAAATGCTCATTTATTCTAAAACCTTATAAACTTCGCTATCATGCTAAATATATTCCTGCTCCGAAAAAACAACTCAAACAAGTGTCTTTTGCTCCAGAAAAAGTTTCAACACCCTTTTACAGTATTACATATTAATATATTATTGAGTTTAAATTTCTATCTTAAGAGAAATACTATATTTAAACACTTAAAAGTATTTAGATAAATTAATTATATAATATGGTTGACAAAATGTCTCAGTTAATTAGATTATCTCAAAAAAATAAACGTTTACTAACTATAATAGCATTATGTAATAATGAACATATCCTATACAATTACATAAAACATATGGGAGATTATTTTGTCCAAAAGTATAGAAGATACGATATTAATTTTGATTGCTATGATCCTTTCAATTTATCAAAAAACGATTTAGAGGGTATACATTCATACCCATCTTTTATTTTTTATAAAAGTGATACAAAAAAATACTATAGTGGAATAAATTCAAATAACATAGATAGTATTATTTCAAATATGGTAAATTAATTTGGAATTGATTAATTTATTATATAGGATAAAAAAATTTTATTTTAGTAAAGATTTTTTATAAATCTCAATTGCTTCATTTGCTTTTTTGAAACCCATAACTTTTACCCATTTGTTTTTTTCAATATCTTTGTAATGATTAAAGAAATGTCTTATTTTGGCAAGTGTTGCCTTAGATAAATCCCAAATATTATTAATTTCTGAATATGTTGGATCAACTTTATCATTTGGCACAGCTATTATTTTCTCATCAGTGCCTTTTTCATCTTCAGTTAGTAAAACACCTATTATTTGAGCATTTATTACTGTCCCGGGAAATATTTGATAATCTGAAACTAATAATATATCAAGGGGGTCTCCGTCACCGGAAAGAGTGTTAGGTATATATCCATAATTACCTGGATAACTCATTGAAGTATTAAGTATTCTGTCACATCTCATCATATTTAAACTTTTATCATATTCATATTTAACATTAGATCTATAAGGCACTTCGATAATCATATCAACATAATATTTATCATTCATATACATTGTATTATATTTTTTTTTTAGTTTTTAAATTTAACTATTATCACTTTTTTTATATTCATCTATAAGATCAAATATCTGTCTATTCATTTTATTATAATTTTTCACAATAAGGTCATCAACATAGTTAATACCGTTAGGTAAATCCTTTAAATTATTTAAGTTAGATAAAATCGATTGATACGCCTTTTTTAAACCATTTTGATAACCTCTTAATTCAGTGATTTTTTCTAAAAAATTAAGTTCATTTATATTTATATTAATACAGTCTATTTCTTCACATTTACCTACTATTTTAATACCATGACATTCACCATTACTGGATTGTATATTATTACAATTTATATCACTACATTCTATTTTCTCTGAACCAGTAATTAATATAGGAAAAATATCATCACCTTTATAATCTTCATAATATAGATTATAATTTGGATATTTTTCAGTTTTAAAAACAAACTCATAATCCCCTAAACGATTAACATTACAATCACATTCTAATCCACTATTATCTATATTGTCTAAATTAATATTTTTAATCTTAACATTTTTTGCCCCTGATATAAATAGCAATATATTACCTTTCATGTAATGTGCCATTTGATCTCTTAAATTTACATATTTAAGGTTATATTTTTGTATTACACTATTAATGTCTTTTTTTTGTTCAAACCAATTTTCAATCATATAAATCGGTATATTTAAACTTTTCGACATAATTTTAAAAGTTTCATCTAATAATTTATATTTACTTAATATGACAGTAGCATTAGTAACAGGATTAGGTTTGTAAGTATTATCTGATTCACTGGTTACTGATAAGTAAGGCATAATATTTCCCACTGCTCCCTTATGCATTCCTTTATCATCTGTTAAAGTTAAAATTTCTCTAGGAAAAGAATCAATATTTTTTATTTCAATGTCGTGAACAATTATATTTTTATTACCTATAGACTTTGATATATCAGTTAAAAAATCGTTTACAACAACTCCTAATCCGTTAAAAACTAAACCATAAATATTACCCTCTGGTAAATTACTCTTATTAATAAATAGTTTAGAAGTTATATTTTTTCCACTTAATAATGGAATATATACATTATCTATCATTTCCTTTTGTAATTGACAAATTATATCTTTAACGTATAGTTTATTTTCACCATTAACATTTAAATATGCTTTGGGGTTATGTTGCCATAGTTCGTACAAAAATCTTCTGGTATATAACGCATTTGAATATAAAAAATTTATAGGGACATTTTGTAATGAATTGGTTAAATTTAAAAATCTACACAATATATTTTCACCGCCGTTTATTGCTATACCAGCAACTTCAAAATCTTTAAAAATTAGGTTTTCAATTAATACATTTTTATTACCATTTCCATGTATTGAATGGTGGGATGATCTACCTATAATTCCATTTTTAATGTAAATATTTTTTGGAAAATCGCCACTTTTTCCTTTAGCATCTCCAAAATCGGATGGTCCTTGCTTTTTGATAAATGGTGATTTATTTAACTCAATAATTGAAAAAAATCTTTGATGTATGTAATGTAACATAGATTGTTCAACAGTGTATCCATTAAGATCAAGTATTACATCGTCACATTCTATTGTTATTGCCGCAAAAAAACCAAATTGATATGGTGGTGAAGGATATCGGTCTTTTTGTTTTAGAGTAGGGTGAAAATTATCTAAAACATTTAATAAGTCATCACAATTTATGGAAGTATAAATTTCATTATTTGGTGAAAAGGTTATATCTTCAGTAAGTCTATATATACCTGAATTCATAATTCTATAAGTTCCATTTTTAAAATCTTTATTTGATAATGTTATAATAGGTAATGTATTTAGTTTATCAAAATGTAGCATCATATTTTGTATCTCAGAGTTATATAAATTATGATAATTATCATATAAATTTAATTTATTATTAATCATTTATATAATATAACAAAAAAATTATTAAATTGTTAAATTATATTAATAATTTTCTTTAACAATATTAATGTCATGTTGTGAAATTATACCACATTTATGGTTAGGTAATATTAAAATTGCTCAAAATGGTAATTTTTTTGAAAAATATAATATAAATTGCGTTATTAATTGCTCTACAGATATACCATTTTTTTCTAACTATTCTCAAAATATTAGAATATCTGTTAATGATAATTTGGAAAATTCTGAAATAGACAAAATGTATCACTATTTAGATAAATCCAGTATATTAATAAATAAATTTTTATCAAAAAATAAAAATGTTCTTGTCCATTGCTATGCTGGTAAACAAAGATCTGCTTGTGTAATATCCGCTTATTTATTAAAATATACCCATATGACACCTAAAGATACTATATTGGCAATAAAATCTAAGAGATTAATTACATTTACCCCTAAAATTAATTTCGATAAAGCTATAAAAAAATATTACCAATATATTTTAGAAACAAGATCTACAAAGTAATATTGTATTTCAAACATGCTGTTTTAGGAAATACTTTATCTCTATTTTGATATAATTTTTTGTAACATTTTGCTATAGTAACTTCTGATATTTTACAAGCATTAGCAACTTGTCTTTTGGATATATTTTGGTTACACAGTGAACATGCTAAATATATTGATCCAGCAGCAATTGACGGGGATGTATTGTCTTCTACTAAATTACTAATACTTGTTTTAGCTTTTACAGCTATAAATTCAGAGATATGTTTTATATCCCCAGGAACTGATAAATTTGAACAAAATCTATCTATATAGTCTAAAGGATTAGATGTTCTGATTTTTAATTTATGACTATCACTTATTCTCCATATTTCTTTGAATCTTTTAATACCATGAGTCATATCCTGCATTTCAATTTTAAAAATGCCTGCGATTTCTTTAGCAGATCTAGGAACTTTTATTTTTTTACACGCTTGAAACACACAAGCAGCAATAATACCTTGTCTATTAGAACCTCTTGATATACTGGTTTCACTTATTGTTTTATAGTAAGTTTTTGATTCCTCAATTATTATATTTGGCAAACCTCCTTTTTTACATAACGTTGCTATTTGAGAATATACTTTCCATTGACTTCTCTCCTTATATGGCATAGCATTCCATGAATTATACTGTTTCATTTTTCTAAAGTTATAAGAATTATTACCATAATTATAACCTATTAATGACCCAAGTGAAGATTCTGGTAATAGAAAGTTAGTAGGCATACCAACTCTTTCCGGATTACTTGATTTATTATCAGAATCCCCGTAATATCTATATTCCACATTATGATTCAATCTTTTTTGTTGAAAAATACCGCATTTAACACAATATAATTTACCATCTTCGTAAGCTAAAGTATTTGTGTTACAAAATTCGCAAAAATCTTTATTAACTATAGGTTTTTCATTTAAATTTTTTTTTTCTTCTTGATTAGGTAATGATTTAAAAATATCCCAAATTTCTGTATCTTCCATTTAGAATTAATTAATTTTTAAATAAAAATTAATATTTAAATAATTATTATCAAATTTTATTTAAATACTAATGTTACTTAAGAGAACAAATTTTGAACATTGTCATATTTTTCTATTGGCTTAGTTTTAATTTTATCTTGTAATGAAACAACTTCTCTTCTTTGATTTATAAAACCTTCAATTCTATTTTTTTTTAAATCCATATAATAAATTTCAGGAACTAGTAATTTATTTAAGATATATTGATAAGGAACTGTTACATATCCGGATAAACCAAAATTTTTACCAAAAGATAGCTGAACTATAAAAACTTGCCTATCTTCCACATAACCAACTACAAGTCCACTTATTCCACCCACTCTTTTATCAATAGATAAATCAGGAACCCATAGCTTATCTACTATCTTTTTTAAATCATAATATAAAACTAAACCTATAATTAAGGGCATTTCATTTTGAAGCAAAATTTTAATTAAATCTAAATTATTATCTATTCTATATATTTCAAGAAACTTAAATGCTTCCGCAACTTTATAATTTATATTACTGGGAGAATTATTTAAATTATCTAGAGTATATTCATAATCTATTTCTGAGCAAAACCCATATTTATTTATGGAATTAAAAATAACATCAAAAGATAAGATTGATTTAATATCTGGAAAAAATGAACAATTATGATAAATAAATAGCCTAGAAGGTGGGAAAATAGGTAATTTATTTTTCCTAAGTAAAAAATTCAACATAGAACATACTGTAGCAATAGGATGAATAGGTATTAACCCTATATCTAAAACTGGAGGACAATTAACTCTCAGATCAACATATTTAGATAAATTTGTATCATATTTATGTAACAATTTATTTAAATTGTCCAAATTAATTTCATCATATTCAATTAATGGGTATGTTGGAACCCAATTATATTTTTTATTATAGTAAATTTTTTCCCTTTTAATAGCGTTATTAAATGTGCTTTCGGAATTACCCATTTATTTAATTATATTAGATAATATTTAAATAATAATCTTATTTTATCTATTTAAATATTATCTAATTAATTTTATATTCATTTTGTGATTTAAAATTTAATATCGAAATACTTTCAATTGCTTTATTATCAGAATCATATTTTACTACATTATTTGACTTAAGCTTACCTTTTTTGAGTATATCTAATAAGCTATTTGTTAAATCTTTTTTTATATCAGAAGTAATAATATCTTTCTGGATTAATTTACTTATATATTCAA
>JACLAC010013384.1_pt1 | contig 18392 bp, 4 predicted proteins | sample 8027881 | NCBI WGS metagenome assembly JACLAC01 (sample SAMN15725517, study PRJNA655200) | protist metagenome | isolation source: fluorescence activated cell sorting (FACS) single amplified genomes of... | place: Spain: Blaines Bay Microbial Observatory, Mediterranean Sea | collected 2016-01-19 | reverse complement strand
GCTGCTTGCTAGAACCCCTAGCCGGCTAGGTCAACCAAATTCACCCAGCCAGTCCACCCCTTCCCCTCGCTCATTCCCTGACCCACGACCGTAGGAAAAAACCTTAGACAAGTGGGAAACCTAGACTGGCTAAAAAACCCTATACAAGCACGCTAAAGGGGTCTTCAAAGGTCATAGTTTGTTGCTTAGATAAGTGGTTGTTTCTACGTAAGTTAGCAAGGGACTCTCCTCGCGACTACGCGTAGGGGTGGACGGGGTGAGCAAGCCAAGATATACATATAAGTAAGACTATCTATCATTCTAATGCCTTCTGAAGTTCACTGAAGTTCACTCAGCGATTGACGTTTCACTTTCATTGCTCAAACTCTCTTGTCATAATGTCACAACACACTTGTTCTGACTCAATGCAGGCGATCAGCTACAGCATCCTTTTGGACAGCATGAGTTCAACGATTCTTCCACATTGTGTGTGAAACCTCCCACACGTTTTCATGACGACAAAGCCAATTCGCACGGTTAACAAGATCAGTTGAGATCACCTAACTGGTGTCTTGGCTTAAGATATTGCATATTTTTGTGAGATTGTGACCATTTTTCTTTTTAGCTTTCAAAGATAGCGACGTCAAACATTGACTCTAGTTTGATCTACTTTGTTTGCTTTCAGCGTTAGAAATGCCGTTGAAACAAGCTAAAGAGCTTGAAGCTGCAAAAAAACCTACAGAATGTATGAGCGCGAGAGGAAATCGTGAAGAATATAAACTTAAAATTTGATTACTACTGAGGTTGAGATCCATACTCCAGTTGGTCTTCTGAACATAAAGTCTCCTCAACAAGAAAGTCTGTGAGAGAAATTCAAACAGAAAATGTCCAAATCTACGTCTGGAAATCAAGAGGATGGTCCAAAGTTAAATAATATGAAATTCTCATTCATCAATAGCAGTAGAACTTTCAGTCTCCCAGAAGGTGAGAAAAACTTGAAGCGGATATCAAACAAAAAACCTACAAATACGTCACTTTTCAATTTCAAGAAAATGCAAAAAGATACCAAACAATATAATCTTCCTTTTGAGAGTGCAAAATTGAAAGAGAAAAAAATGAAAAAGTTGCAGAGTAAATCATTTGTAGATATCATTCAAAAGTCGCGAGAGGAAGTTCGTGATGCTATGAAGGTAGAAGAGAATACGGCTCAAGCCCATGAATCTGATCTTCTGGAGAACGAAAATGACCTCGCATCGATAAAAAACGGAGAAGATGCAATTGGATATTTCGCATGGCATGGTGATCAGAGCTCTATCAAATTTATTTACTTGAATCGTGCTCCTTCCGTTTCAAAATATGCTAGATACAACCCGTATGGTTTAGTTGCTGTTAAGGAATCCGATATTGAGCCAGAACATTTTATCATGTCATCTACTGGAATTACGCACGTTCATCCTCAAGAGCAATTTTCTGATCTCATCAATCTCCAGCAATGGACGAGAGAGACTACATTGTTCAATGTTGTATCACAAATCGGATTTTTTAAGAATTACCTTCTCACAAAAGCAATACGGAATTGGAAATCCATGGTGCGCTTTAAGTTGTACTCCCAACAGAAAAGAAATTTTGAAAGAAGTTTTTTTCATACCCAGGCTACTTTCCTGAGTCCACTTCTTTTAATTCAGTCGGAATTAACAAGTTGCAGTACGATCAAACTGGTTAATAGTAAATCTGAAACCCAAAAGTTGTACACAAAAAATTCTTGGTCCTTGCATCAAGAGAAAGCAAGGGAAGTTGCTCTGAGAAATGTGGAATCAATAGTAGAAAAATGTTATGGCCATGCAAAAAAGCTGTGCAACCACGTTGTAAAAACCCGTAAAAAATTTCAAAATCTATCCCACACTGACTTCGATGAAGAAGAGAAAAAACATTGCTCTATGATGCAATTGAAGCAGATGGCGAAAGATCGAAAACGACGCCAACGGCAAGCTGATCGTGAATATTCTCTTCTCGAACATTTCATTCGGCTTATTGATTATATGATAGTGCAGACATTGACTTCACTCTCGATTAATTCGCTGAATCACTTTCGTGAAGATCTTATTCAAGCTCGGAGTCAGACTGGTATATTTGAAGTCGCTGTCATTTTCGACAATGAGGGGCAACCATGCTGCGATCCATCATGGGAAGGAATGCAAGAGATTATAACAAACCTTTTGAGCACAAACTTGAAGTTTGTGGATAGCATACCAAGAATAATGTACTCTGTGCCATTCAAAGACTTTATGAGAAAAAGTCTTGCCTATCCTCGAACGGGTAGTGTTATTTCGACTTCGCCAGCTTTCATGAAAGCAGTAGACCAAATAAAAGGCATTTTAAGAGCAGATTTTGACTCAACATATTCTCATATCAACTCTAACGTGATGCTAGAACTTGCTCCTTTGCATGAAACCTGTAAAGAATGGAATTTGGAAGAATATAAGGGTAAAGACCATTCCATTGAATCTCTCCGATCTGATTTTCAGAGAGTTTCAAAATTTGGAACTATGATGGAAAATCTTCCTAATTGTTGGATTTCAGGAACTATATATCTTCACAGCAGAAATGTGAGAAAGAAAATGAAACCTCTTCTAGAATCCATCTTCCTTGATATCAAAACATTCACGCAAGAATTTTTTTATGAAAAATGTTCTGTGATTCTGAAATCTCTCAAAGAAAAAGTGGGCTCCCTACAAGAACAGCCAAAGTCGCTTTCGAAGTTCGCAGAATACACAAAGATGCTTCAGGCCAAGCTCCAATTTGATGTTGAGATCAAAAATGAAATTGCTGCTATTGAAAGTCTACAGAATGTAATGATCAACGCCGAAATTAAGATGAATAGCCAGAATTCAGTAGTTATGGATGATCTCAAAAATATCCAGGATATCTACTCCAAAACTTCAAATGATGCAAACAAGTTTAGATCAGAGACAATGCAAAATCATATAAAGAGCTTGGGTATACGAATTTCATCTGTAAGTCAGCGTTGCTCCGATCTCGTGGAACGACTGCAAGGACCTGATTACGAAAATGCTGCATCTTTCAGCAAACCCGATCAAATCTTGGCAATGATAACGGATGAAGAAAAAGAATTGGAAAAACTGAAAGTCGCGTCTGAAACGTATTCCGAGTACCAAGAAATTTTCAATCTTGATGCATATGAATGGAAGACACTTAAAATTGCTTTCGACGCACTTTTAATGCGGAAGAAAATTTGGCAAGCATGCAGCAAATGGAAAAATACCCAAAACAATGCTTTAACCATACCTTTCTCCGAATTGAACTGTGAAGAATTGGACAAAACTATTTTACTTCTCAACAAAGATGCCTTCACATTTGAAAAAAAGGTTCGAAATGCCATTACAAAACTTTTGAAAGAAGAAATATCTTCATTCAAAACAAATATTCCCCTCATTATTGATCTTGGCAATCCGAATATGCAAGAAAGACATTACCAGAAAATTTTTGACGAACTCAATTTTAAAGGAGACCCTAATTGCTTTTGTCTTGCAGATCTAATTTCAAAAGGTTTATTCAAAGGCAACATGGCAGATTTTGTTGGAGAAGTATCTGGCACAGCTTCAGGGGAAGCAAATTTGGAGGCTGCTATTGTACAAGTCGAAAAGGCTTGGGCAGACACAGCATTTAACGTCATCAATTACCGTGATCAACGTAATGTTTTCATTCTTGGTGGACTGGATGATGTCATGCAATTATTGGAAGATAATATGGTTGAGCTCCAGACAATGCAGGGATCACGATTCATCTTTTACATGAAGGAAAGAATTGAAACTTGGTCTAAAAAGCTTAGTCTTTTGAGTGAAACCCTTGATGAATGGATCCAATGTCAGAAGAAGTGGATGTATTTGGAAACAATTTTTGCAGCGGACGATATCAAGAAACAACTACCTAGTGAAGCAAGCAAGTTCGCGAAAGTAGATAAATTCTTTCGATCCACTATGCGTAGAACATACAAAAATCCAATATGCATTGAAGCAGTCTCACAAGGAAGAAAAATGTTTACATCTTTGGTGGAATCCAATCAGGAATTGGACAATATTCAACGAGGACTCGAAATGTACCTGGAAACGAAGAGAGCTGCATTTCCTCGATTTTATTTCTTATCCAATGATGAACTCCTCGAAATTCTGTCACAGACCCGTGATCCGCAAGCTGTGCAGCCACATCTTGGTAAATGCTTCGATGCTATTGCAAAACTTAAGTTTGGAGAAAATGACGAAACAGAAAGGAGGAAAATGTATGGTATGATAAGTAATGGTAAAGGTGAATACGTTGAATTTGTTGAAGTTGAAGAAGCAGTCGGAGAAGTTGAATATTGGATGGGGAAAATTGAAAAACAAATGAAGTCTACTCTTTACATCAAAACATGCGAGGCACTAGAAAACTATCCGGTAAAAGATCCCATTCATAGACAAGAATGGTTATTTGCTTATCCAGCTATGGTTATCTTGATCATAGATCAAATCTACTGGGCACGAGAAGCTGAAACTACTTTCAAGAAAGTCGCTGCTGGTGAAAATGGAGCTTTAGAGTCATTTTACTCGAATTATGTCATAAAGCAGATAGAGTATATGGTTCGTTTAGTTCGAGGAGATTTGACCAAACTGCAACGTGCCATGCTCGGTGCACTTTTAACTATCGATGTTCATGGCCGTGAAGTAGTGAAAAAACTTGTTGAGAGAAATGTGAGTTCAGTTGTTGACTTTGAGTGGAATCGACAATTACGATACTATTGGGATACTGAAGAAGATAAAGCACAAATTCGACAGACAAATACAGAATTTGATTATAATTATGAATACCTTGGAAATGGCATGCGTCTTGTCATTACTCCCTTAACTGATATCATATATATGACACTTACTGGTGCCGTACATCTGAAGTTTGGTGGTGCACCTGCTGGACCTGCGGGTACCGGGAAAACGGAGACAGTTAAGGATCTCGCTAAAGCTCTGGCAGTCAACTGTGTTGTGTTTAATTGCTCTGACGGACTTGATTTCAAAATCATGGGACGCTTTTTTTCAGGATTGATTCAATCTGGTGCTTGGGCTTGTTTTGATGAATTTAATCGGATTGATATTGAGGTTCTATCTGTTATTGCTCAACAAATATTGACAATTCAACAAGCTATTATAAATGAAGTCGATGAATTTGAATTCGAAGGCAATATCATTCCTAGAGGTCCTGCTTTTGGTGTATTTATTACAATGAATCCAGGATATGCAGGTCGGACAGAGCTTCCAGATAATCTCAAAGCACTGTTCCGTCCAGTTGCTTGCATGGTTCCCGACTATCGTATGATCGCCGAAATAATTCTTTTTTCTTTTGGTTTCGATGGGGCATTTGAGCTTTCCAATAAAATGAGCAATCTTTATAAGTTAAGCTCAGAACAATTGTCCAAGCAAGATCATTATGATTTTGGAATGAGGGCTGTCAAATCTGTTTTAGTGTGTGCAGGTCAATTGAAGCGCAAGGAGCCTGACCAACCTGAAGATATTTTACTTATTCGTGCTATGCGAGATAGTAATGTTCCCAAATTTCTTGAAGTAGATCTACCTTTATTTGGAGGTATAATCTCAGATCTCTTCCCCGGCAAAAATATTCCTCTTGTTGACTACGGTAAACTTCAACTTGCAATAGAACAGCAGCTGAGAGATGATAATAAGCAGGTTGTTCCATCTCTTGTGACAAAGATCATTCAAGTACATGAAACTCAACTTGTGCGGCATGGCATGATGATAGTAGGAGAGACTGGATCAGGGAAATCAGTAAATTTTCAAACCCTTGCTAAATCCATCATGGCACTAAAAATGGCAGGTGAAGTTGACAAGGATGGATTCTATCAGAAGGTTAAATTATTTGTGCTCAATCCAAAATCAATAACAGCAGGAGAACTGTATGGTGAATTCAATGATTTGAGTGGAGAATGGAAAGACGGATTAGTTCCAAAAATGGTCCGACAGTGTGTTTTTAATGAAGGTACAAGTCCCGAAGATCGAAAGTGGATTGTATTTGATGGTCCTGTAGATGCCGTTTGGATTGAAAATATGAATACGGTTCTCGACGACAACAAAACACTTTGTTTAGCTAACAGCGAACGCATTAAGCTCTCAACTAAAATGCATATGATGTTTGAAGTTGAGGATCTTAAAGTAGCCTCACCTGCAACTGTTAGCAGATGTGGGATGGTTTTCATGGAACAAGTACATATTGGTATCGAGGCCTTGATTGACTCTTGGCTCAAAACTCAGCTTTCTGAAAAATTTCAGCCTCAGATGAAGGCAATTCACAAGCTTCTGCATGATTATACGAGCAATGCTATCGGGTTTTTTCAAGAGTATTGTAAAGAGAAGATTAGTACAAGTCAGATCAATTTAGCAACTTCCCTGATATCTTTGTGTGAAGCATTGTTGGTGAGATTCGAGGAGAAGATTCTAATCCACAAGGAACAAAGTGACCGAATTTCAAGATACATTTTTTGCTTTGCACTTGTTTGGTCTATTGGTGGCAACTGTGATGATTCTTCTCGTACAAAGTTTAATGAATATGCAAAAGAGCATATCTTTATGAAATTGTTTGATGCAAATGAAATTCCTGAAGACATTTATGAAATATGCATCGATTTTGATGGAATTCGATATCAAAATTGGAGCGAAATTCAAGAAGACTTCAATTACAATCCAAGCGAACCCTATTTCAATATTATTGTTCCGACTGTGGACACTACTCGTTATCGATATGTTCTTCAAAGTCTACTTGAGAACAAGAAACATACCCTTTTCGTTGGTGAAACAGGTGTTGGAAAATCGATTATTATCCAAGGACTCCTGAATCACCATCGTGAGCTCGACAATTACATGAGTTGTACTGCAAATTATAGTGCCCAAACAAAGCCATCAAATTTAGTGATTCTACTTGAAGATAAACTGGAAAAGAAAAGAAAAAATCTATACGGACCTTCAGCTGGTAAAAGCATGCTTATGTTTATTGATGATTTAAACATGCCTGCTCTTGAGGAGTACGGTGCACAGCCTCCAAATGAGTTGCTGAGGCAAGTGATCGATCAAGGAGGATACTATGATGCTGATAAGCTCTTTTTCAAAAATGTAGAAGGTATCACATTTGCATGTGCATGTGCACCTCCTGGAGGTGGGCGTAACAATATGAGCCAGCGAATAGTTCGCCCAATGAATACAATTTGGTTAAGTCAATTGAGCAAGGAATCAATGAGTGAGATTTTCTCGAAAATATTTGAAGGCTTCATAGATACAAATTTTTCAGAATTGAAACATATTGCAGATCCTATCGTCAAAGCATCTGTGGATATTTATGAACGGGTATCTCTAGATCTTCTTCCAACTCCGATGAAATCACACTATACTTTTAACTTGAGAGATCTCTCCAAAGTATTTCAAGGAATTTTACAAATTGATACACAAAGTATGACAGTCGATAAAATGGCATTCATACGTCTGTGGATCCATGAAGCATCACGAATTTTCAGAGATCGTCTTATCAATTTTGATGATAAATTTTGGTTTGATAAACTTTGTCAAGAGCAGATTATGAAGAAATTGGATGTTGAGATTGCCGTAGATGACATTCAAAAATTCATGTTTGGCAATTTTAAAGACCGAGAAGAACAGAAGTACAGTGAGATACAAGAACCAGAGAAAAATGCCATGATAATGAATGAGTATTTAGAAGAATATAATGTCACCTTTCCATCACAAATGCCGCTTGTTTTCTTTAAAGATGCCATTACACATATTGCAAGGATTACAAGAGTACTTGGTTTGCCACGTGGAAATTCTCTTCTCGTTGGAGTTGGTGGAAGCGGTCGAAAAAGCTTGACTCGCTTAGCTTGCTTTATTTCAAACTTTGAGTGCTTTTCTGTGGTTATCACTCGTGGTTATGGTATTAACGAATGGAGAGAAGACTTGAAAGACCTACTACTGAAAGCTGGAGCCGATAATAAATCTATTACATTCCTGTTCAGTGATGCAGAAATTATAAGTGAAAGTTGTCTTGAGGACATCAATAATATTTTGAACTCTGGTGAAGTACCAAACATGTTCGAACCATCCGAGTTGGAAGGCATTGTTGGAAAAGTTCGTCCACTCTGCAAACAAGCAGGAATTGTCGATACGCGAGATAATGTACTCGACTATTACAATACTCTCGTCCGCCAGAATTTACATGTTGTGTTAGCGTTTTCTCCCGCAGGATCCAGTTTCCGCAATAGATGTAGAATGTTTCCTTCACTTGTCAATTGCTGCTCAATTGATTGGTTCAATGCATGGCCAGAAGATGCACTATTTACTGTCGCTCATCATTTTCTTGGAAGTACGTCTAAGCTTGGTATCGAAAAGTACGTAGAACCACTTTGCAAAATTTGTGTGAAAATTCATAGGACAGTCGAAGAACAGACAATTGAATTTCATAAGAAATTAGGTCGGCGGAACTACACCACACCAACCAGTTATTTGGAGCTTATCAAGCTATACATAGATATGCTACGAGGTCAGAGCGATACAATAAAAATGAAAATTGCAAGATATCGAATGGGTTTGGATAAAATCAATAGCGCGGAAAGTGTTGTTGGAAAATTGAAAAAAGAACTCACTGCATTAGCTCCTACTCTCATCCAAGCTGAGAAGGATGTAGGTGAATTCATGGTAAAAGTAAAAGAAGATCAAGCTGTGGCTGATGTTGCCAAAGAGAAGGCTGGAAAAGACGAAGCCGCAGCTCAAGAAGTTGCATCTGAAGTTCAGGTTATAAAAGATGATTGCCAGAAAGATCTCGATGAAGCGCTACCAGCCTACTACAAGGCAATTAAAGCTCTTGATGCATTGGACAAAAAGGCTATTCAGGAAGTGAAATCTTTTACAACCCCGCCCCCATTAGTTGCCACTGTACTTGAAGCTGTTTGTATCATGATGGATAAACCTCCAACTTGGAAAGAGGGTAAAAAATTGCTTGGCCAAATGGATTTTCTTGATCAGCTTAAAAATTATGACAAAGATGCAATCAAAGCGAAGCATATCAAAAAGCTAAAAAAGTATATCATGAATCCTGATTTTGCTGCTGAGAATGTCAAAAAAGTATCTTCAGCTGCTTGCTGCTTATGTATGTGGTGTCATGCTATGTGGGTTTACTATAAGGTGGCAAAAGAAATCGAGCCAAAGAAAGCAAAGCTCGCTACTGCAGAGAAAAAACTTGAAGCAACTCTTGCAGATTTGGCCGATAAAAGAAAAAATTTAGCAGAAATTGTCGCAAAGCTTGCGGAGCTAAAAAGGCAATACAATGAATCAATCGCAAAGAAGGACTCTTTGCAAAGGCAAAAGCAGCAAACATCCGATCGACTTGCTCGAGCAAAGCAATTAACAGGAGGACTTGCGGAAGAAAAAATACGCTGGGACGAAGTGGCCACACAGCTTGAAAATAATGATTTTGTAAACCTTGTGGGCAATATGGCGGTATCATGCGGATGTGTTGCATATCTTGGACCATTTACCAGCGAATTTCGGTCGCTGATGATGTTGGGCTGGATTGAAGAATGCAAACAATTGAGCATTCCTGTTACAGACAATTTTTCTTTCGTAAGTGGACTTGGGGATCCTATTGTGGTTAGGCATTGGAATATTTGCGGTCTTCCAGCTGATAATTTCTCAATTGAAAATGGTTTAATATCCGAATATGGAAGACGATGGCCTTTGATGATTGATCCGCAAGGCCAAGCAAATATTTGGATCCGAAATACTTACCGAGATAAAAATCTTCAGGTTTGCAAACTCAGTGACAAAGCATTTCTTCGAACATTGGAAAATGGAATTCGATATGGCAGCCCGTGCCTCTTAGAAAATATTGAAGAAGAATTAGATCCTGGTCTGGAACCTATTTTATTGAAACAAATTGTTAAGAAGGGCGGTCAAATGGTTCTGAAGCTTGGAGATACGGATGTACCATACAGTGATGAATTTCTTTTCTTCCTGACAACAAAGTTACCTAATCCTCATTATATGCCAGAAATATGCATCAAAGTGACAATTATAAATTTTACTGTCACACAAAGAGGTCTCGAAGATCAGCTACTTGTAGATGTGTGCCGAAATGAACGACCTGATCTCGAACAAAAGAAAGATGAACTCACGGTCAATATTTCTAACGATAAAAACCAATTGAAGGAGATAGAAGACAATATTCTGGAAATGCTTTCGAACTCGAAAGGAAACATTTTAGATGATGTTGAACTAATCGCTAGTCTTGGAAAGAGCAAAATAGCATCAACAAATATCAATGCAAGAATGAAAGAAGCCGAAAAAGTGGCAAAGGAAATTAATGTTGCTCGTGAAGGCTATCGTGTCATTGCTTGTCGAGGTTCCATCATTTACTTTGTTGTAGCATCATTGGCACTGATTGATCCGATGTACCAGTACTCGTTGCAGTTTTTTAAGCAGCTCTACAACAAGCAAATAAAAGAAAGCGAGGCTGCAGAGAAATTGGAAGATAGGTTAGCTATTTTACTCAAGGATTTGACTTGGTGTATGTATTCGCAAATATGTCAAGGTCTCTTCGAAAAAGATAAATTACTATACTCTTTTACAATAGCCTGCCGTTTGTTGATGAATAAAGGGACTATCACACAAGAAGAATGGCAATCTTTCCTTGTTGGTCCACCAAAGTGTAGCAACGATGACAAAGCTTGTCCAGAAAAACTACCATGGATGACTGGAAAGCTTTGGCTTGATATTGTTCGCCTAGAATTTCTCGACGGTTTCGACGGAATATCTGACTCTATCATAAAAAATAAAAACTTTTGGAGTGCTTTCATGGAGAGCAAAACTCCACATGAGATACAATTGGAGGAACCTTGGAATAAGCTATCGCCTTTTCAAAAACTTCTACTTTTACGCGTTATGCGGGGTGAAAAGCTTGTTGAAGCTATTGTCCTCTTTGTCTTTCAACAATTGGGTGAAAGGTTTACTGTATCTCCTCCATTTGATCTAGAGAAAGCATTTCAATCATCAACACATAAGACGCCCTTAATTTTCATTCTTTCGGCTGGAGCGGATGTCTTCGATGCACTTAACGCATTAGCTAGAGAAAAAGATAAAGCTGGTCCATCATTAAAGATTGTTTCTCTTGGACAGGGGCAAGGTCCAATTGCTGAGAGATTGATGGAAGAAGGGCGATCTGCTGGACATTGGGTTTGTCTGCAAAATTGCCATCTTTCCATAACTTGGATGCCAACTTTACAACAAATTTTAGAAGAAACAAGTGCAACCGAATTTAATGATGAGTATAGACTTTGGTTAACATCCATGCCAACACCAAAATTTCCTGTTCCAATTCTTCAGAATGGAGTCAAGATAACAAATGAACCTCCCAAAGGTTTGAAAGCTAATTTAGGAAGGGTATTCATCGATATGGCAGCAACAGATTATTATGAAGATTCAACAAAGCCTAGAGAGTGGAAAAAATTACTTTTCGCAACTGCCTTTTACAATGCAATCATATTAGAAAGGAAGAAATTTGGACCCATAGGATGGAATATACCTTACGGTTGGATGAATAGTGATTTGAAAACAGCAAATATGATGGTCAAGAATTACATCGAAGAGCAAGAGAACGTCCCATGGGAAACACTCAACACGATGGTTGGAGACATTTGCTATGGTGGCAGGGTCACAGATCACTGGGATGAGCGAACTAACAGTACAATATTGAAAAAATATTATGTTGCCGAGCTTCTCGAAGATGAGTATAAGTTTGACAATTCGGGAAATTACTATGCACCACCTGAATCAAGCATCGATGAAGTTCATAAATTCATTAAAAATCTGCCAATGACTGACGATCCTGAAACTTTTGGGTTACATCCTAATGCAAATATTGAATTTCAGTCAAAAGAAACAAAGACACTATTAGATACTTTAATTTGTATGGAGGGTGGAGCTGGTGGAGCTGGAGATGATCAAGGTGGTATTGAAGATATGGTAACTCAAATGGCTATAGAATTTGAAGCAAAGCTACCTTCACAATCACCAACCTTTAGACGCAAAGATGCACATACTTTAACATTTGCGCAAAGTAAACTCGGCGGGGTTATTTCACTAGGAGTTTTTTTCAGTCAAGAAATGATTCGATTTAACGATCTCGTTGAAGTTATCAAAAAAACTCTTGGTGAACTTCGCAAAGCTATCAAAGGGCTTATTGTGATGTCTGATTCTTTGGAAGATATGTTTAACTGCTTTGTATTCCAGAAAATACCGAAAACATGGTCAAAAGTTGCGTTTCCATCTTTGAAGCCATTAGCAGCTTGGATGGCGGATTGCTGTGCACGTTTGGACTTCATGAACAAATGGCTTTTAGAGGGGCCGCCCAAATGCTTTTGGCTTCCTGCGTTTTACTTTCCTCAAGGTTTTATGACCGCAGTTTTACAAACGCACTCGAGAAAAACAATGATTGCAATTGATACTCTTGGTTTTCGAACTCAAATGACATCAGAAAGTGCAGAAACTTTGAAATCTGAACCTGAAAATGGCGCATGTGTGTTTGGATTGTACATGCAAGGAGCAGGCTTTGATAAAGAGACAATGAGGATGAGAGAGAGCGAACCAAGGAGCTTGTTTGATGAATTACCTGTGATACACCTGGATCCAATTGTGCAAAATGATAAAGCAAAATTAGTAGACCTCACTTGTGTCTATACCTGTCCTTTGTATAAAACTTCAATTCGAGCAGGAACATTATCCACAACGGGGCATTCCACAAATTTTGTCGTTGCGCTTGATATTCCAACTGAGAAAAACAAAAGCGATCATTGGATAAGACGGGGGGTGGCACTTTTATGTTTGCTCGACTTTTAATTAGTAGTACTAAATTTGAAAATCGTTTTTAGTGAAAGGAATTTTTGATATCTTTTTGTATATGCCTTTTTATGTGTAAGGAATCGTAGATCCTGCTTACTGCTTACGGGCATTTCTATGGTTTGTTTGCTGTAAAATTACTGGTACAACTATCTTAATAATGCGAAGTAGAAAGTAGGAGTTGAGTTACACCACGAAATTTCGTAGCAAGCGTCCCATTCTAGAATCTAAATACCAAAGTATGCTTAGTTAAAAATTTAGTATATGTATTTCTACTTACTACGCTACAGTACCGTAACTAACTATAAAAATTTTACTACTGGCTACTGGTACAAAGTATGTCGTCAGGGAAGCCCAAAACGAAACGGTTGGAGACATTTGTGTTTGATGCATCATCCGTCAATAAACTTGTAAATTTGTAACACAACTGTCTCTGCGACTGTTCGTTGGAGAGCATGAATATTTTCATCATTTCAGCAGTTCACAACCATGGTTTTATTGAGCATCAAATTTAATATACTTACAACAATCACCTGCAGCTGAATCTTTCAATATTGATATTACAGTCAGCCATAATATATGATCAAGTGATGTTTCCATGAGCCTTCTCCATTCTCTGCTGTCTTCTTTTATCATACTCAGTGGTTCATGGCAAGATAGGGTGCTATAACTGCTGTAATAAAAATATCATAGCAATGAAATTATAGAAGGCTTGATAGAATCGAGCATCTTGCTTGAATAAATTACAATTGAAACTCTTTCAACAATACACTAAAAAAATTTGCATCAACTTTCGGGCACGCACGTATCAAAATATTCTTGAGCAAAGGGATCCTGTTGATACAATACATACTTTAAGAATAATTAAAGAATTATGCCAAAAATCAATAAAATTTCTCCAGAAAATACGAAACAGAATGAGGCAATGGATATTTTTGTAAAAGTGATCGCATCAAAAAAGGACAAGGATGATGCTGAAAAAATTTCCAAAATAGTTAGCAAAAAGGCTGGTATTACTCATGAATATTCAACCTATGAAAGTCCTGGAATACTTAAAGACTATGGAAAAAATTTTCGCTTTCCTGCTAATTATAATATTACAATAAAGAAAAGCGAAATCCAAGGTTATGATTCATTTATTATCGAGCTGTGGGATGATGATCCTGGCCTTGATGATAAGAGGATAGGCTCTACCGATTTACTTATTGCAAATCTCAAATCAGGTTCACAGGAACTTCGTCTCGTTTCAGCTGAAAATCAATTTGCGGGATATTGCCGCGTGAATTATGTAGAATCGAAAAACGACTGCACATTCTTATTTGAGTTATGCCGAGATCTCCGAGGTATGTATCAAAGGATAAAACCTATTTCAACGATTCTCTTTGCTTTTGAAATTAAAGGTGCTTTCATTATTTAACAATGCTTCTCTATTTTTTTCAGATCCTGACGATTTAACTGATTTACGCGGTAACATCGACTACAAGGTAGTTCAAATCTCGTTTGCAGTTATTGGTGTCTATTATCTGCTCGGTATCTTGCTTTATGGTCTAGTTGATAATGCTTTAGGACAGGAACCATCTCCAAATCTTGACAATTCTACAGATGATAAGACCACATACTATTGCGATGGTAATCAATTGATCTCGAACTACAGTGAGCCAAAGCAAATGCCTCTTTCATATGCAAGGAGGTTTGCTGACGCGTTTTACTGGACTACGTGCACTGTTAGTACGATTGGTTATGGAGATATGTCACCACCAAGCTCTTTAATAGGCGTGCGAATTTTCACAATGTTTTTTGCTCTTGCTGGAATAGGAATTTTTAGTGTTGCAGTTGGCGTAGTTATAGGATTTTTCAAGGACATTCAGGAAAAAAATATAACTAACCAGAATGAAGAACTTCTAATATCAGGTAGATCAAAAGATATCTCTTATTTTGAAATAGTTGCAAGTGAAGTGAATGCGTATCTCAACATTCCAACAAAAGCAGCGCAAAACGAGAAAATTGCAACCTTGTCCAAAGGTACAGTCATAATCCAAATCGAAAAAAAGGGAAATTGGTTATATTTTTCCCGCAACTTACAAGACTACTTTTCCAATAAAACCGGTCAATGGATTCAAATTAAAGATGCTAAGTCTTTGACCAAAAATATTGCAAGATATGAGCAACCAGATCATTCGATTCGTAATGGTGTGCTAAAAGCACTAGGTTTGTTGGCATTAAATTCAGCAATAGGCACGATTTTTATGTATATTGAGAAAAAATATGGTCAGAATGACCCCAATCCTTCCTTTTTAGATTGCATCTATTTTGCCACAATAACAGCCACAACTGTTGGTCTGGGTGATGAGTCTCCACAATCAATTGGAGGCAGAATTTTTGCAGGTTTTTATTTAATTGTGTCGGTCAATCTATTTCTGACGACTTTTATGTATGTTGCACAAGTTCCATTGTTACTCAAACAGCAGCGCATAGAAAATCAGACTATCAAGCAGTATGGAGATTCTCTTAGTAGAGCGGAACTTAAAAATATCATTCAAACTAGTTCATCAAATGGAAAGTATGTAACAGAAGAAGAATTTGTTATTGGAATGCTTCAGAAATTGAAGAAGCTTGATAGTGATGATTTGAAGATGGCATATAACGCTTTCGATGAACTCGACGATAAGAAAGATGGTGTTTTAAACCTTGAAGACGTTTTGACATCGCAAGATAGCAACTAATTCACAACGATATCCTACTCTTCGTCGAAGTTAATTTCCGATCGACTGATATAATTTTTTCCTTCTACTATTTTTGGACTTACTCATTAGAAATTTAGATAGATTTATTCTCTTTATTGCGAAATTCATCATGATGTGCACCGAAAAGATGAACCAACTTCACCGTTACAAATAGTTGTGAGGAGGTAAACCCGATGATCGGATCTAAATTTATCCTTGCAGCTTCTCTTTTCATGGCCCATATGTCACAGAGCTGGTGCCACCATCAACAGGAAGTTTTACACCATTAATGAACGAAGCGTCATCACTTGCAAGAAAGACAACTGCATTTGCTACATCTTTTGGTACACCTTGCTTTCCACGGGGTACGTAGGCATCGCGAACAGCCGTTACTTTATCAAGAGACGCACCTGCATTAGAAACAGCTCGAGTCACTAGGGGTGAAGCAATGTATCCAGCTTCAATCGTGTTTCCACGAATACCTTGTGGCGCGTATTCAACACCAATGCGCCGAGTCAGAGTGCAAGCACCCGCTTTTCCTGCTGCATATCCATGGCGTTGTTGGCCAAGACCAAGTCCAACAGTTGCAGCAATCGTACTTACAAAGATGAAATTGCCACCATTATCTTGTGAAGTCATCTGCGGCAAAAACGTCGAAATGAGAGAAAACTGTGCGTTCAAGTTCAAATTCATAGACTGATTCCATCTTTCTAAGTTCGATATTTTTTCAAAACCATTTGGCTGCGCATCATAAACACCAGCGTTAACAAGGCAGTCAACTTGACCAAAATTTTTCATGGTCTCATCCAAAAGCCTTTGGACATCTTCGGGAGATGTGCAATCTGCAGTTACTGACAGCCCAGAGTTTCCTTCTTTTTTGATAATTTCAGTTGTTCCATTTGCATGATCAGAGTTATTGGAAACTGATACGACATTTGCTCCCTCTCTTGCAAGAAGAATTGATGAGTATTTTCCAACACCCCATTCTTCATCTGCGTTATTTCCAGCACCACAAACAACAACTGTCTTCCCTGAAAGTCTTCCTGTCGAAAAATATTTCTTTGAGAGAGTTCCCAATGGAACTTGTAACGTTTTTGAAGTTTTTGTGAAAATGGATTTCAGCATTCTAATATCTGTAATAGCTTTAACAGTAATGAATTTTACACTATGAATGCTGCTCCACATCATCGTTGATTACACTATCAACAAAAAATCCTCATCAGTCGCAAAAAGAAAAAGAGAATGTTCGTCAATTTGGGTCTCTGCGACCATTGCAGTTGAACGATGAGATCCTTCCCTCCTTCCTTGCATATGCACCACTCGAATGTCAGTCCTCCGAGCAATGAATGCTTCGGCAGCTGATCTCTCCGTACGAGTCGTAACTTAAAATTTTTAGTAAGTGTCGTAAGTGGCTTTTCGGTCAGAATGATTGATGGATAGCAAGCAAGCCAAGCAGGGCACACTCCTCTCTCGGCCCTACGTACATACTGTGGTGTTATTGCCTCTGCCTCCGCCTACCCATAATGGCATTATTATGCCAGGCATACTCTCTAAGCTTACCGGACGGAGTACCGGTACGGACGGGACCACCTGCACCAGGTACGACGTCGTCCCAGCTAGACAGGTAAGTCGTGGTACTAAATTTTACGATAGGATCGACTGTACCTTGGAAGGTTGGGGCGAAGGTTGTACCTTGGATTTGGAATTTGAAGGTTGTACCTTGGAAGGTTGTAGTACCGGGTACCTTGAATAGCAACTTTGGGATCGACTGTTACTGAATACTAACTACCCGGTAGTAACTTACAAATCAAATTTTTTTAGTTAATTAAGCTTTCGCAATTAGCAACGAACGAGAAGCTCTTTTTGTGTTCCTCAGGAACACTGAGGACAGTTGCCATAAAATGAGAATCAATTCTGCTCTTGATGCTTTGGAATATTCGTTACACCATTATTCACATGATAATTATTTGTGTCATTAATTATTTTGATGGAAAGATATTTAAAGCAAGAGAACAACTTATAAAACGTTGTGAATGTTTACAGCGCATAAAAAACATCTTGCAAAATCCAATAAGGATAGAGCACCATTGAAATCGAAATTTCGCGCTTTGATTCTACTTGCATTGTTTGGAACTGTGATTGGATTCTCGGTTTTGGCTATATACAATCCAACAGTTATCTTACATGTCAACAACAAATACACTCTACACTCACTTCGCTTATATCTACCGAACATTAATCCTTATGATACAAAGAAGTATGAGAATGAAATTTTGGATGACTACGATTATTTCCTTGCAGATGAAGTAAAATCGCATGGACAAACAGTTGCAGCAAAAGTGATTGATGACAAAAAAGCAATTATAAATGTAATACTAAGAAAGTCTATGTCAGATGCAGGTGTAGACATTACTCGACAGAATAAGATTATTCAAAAGGGGAAAGTGATGGAATTGTTCGAATCAATTGAACGAGCAGAAGGCATGCATGAAAAAATTGAAACATTTGAAAAGGAAATTAGAAATATAGAATTAGCAGAGGAAACGAATGGTGATGCACTAAGTGAGATGCAAAAGCAAGTAAAATCTCGATACAAAGAACTTGCAAGAGTTGCAAAAGAGGAGGAAAAGCTGGAGAGGGAAAAAATAAGAGCCAAAATATCATTGATGAGAATACGTGAGCATAATAAAACAGTGAAAGCTAGAATACGGGAACGCTTAAAAAATGCAACTCAGAAAGAAAAAGAGAAAGCACGAAT
>JACLAC010021515.1_pt1 | contig 18402 bp, 15 predicted proteins | sample 8027881 | NCBI WGS metagenome assembly JACLAC01 (sample SAMN15725517, study PRJNA655200) | protist metagenome | isolation source: fluorescence activated cell sorting (FACS) single amplified genomes of... | place: Spain: Blaines Bay Microbial Observatory, Mediterranean Sea | collected 2016-01-19 | reverse complement strand
GTGTGATCAGACTGTACAGCATTTCGCCAAGTTTGGTCTCGGTAATCAATTGGCTGATCATCATGCCCGACAACACGAGCCAGACGGCGGGCCGTCCAAAGGCGGCAAAGGTCGATTCGAAGGTAGTGATCCCGGTAACCGGCAGGGCTAGTAGGAGACCGAGTGCGGTAAGCGGGATTGGCACGGGTTCGAGTGTCCAGCAGATGGCCGAGATGAGGGCCAGGGCAACGACGATGCGCTCGGGAGGATCGAAGGGGATCGAGAAGGCCAGGGCGATTACCGCGAGGATCAAGGCTAGGGCGATGGACTGGTTGCGATTCATATGGCGGAAAAACCGGCTGGGTATGCTGGTAAATCCAACGTCGTGCGCATATCGCCCCTATGTAATGAAAAAATCGTAGGCGCATAAAATGAGTGTATAAGCTCTCCCTGTCCAGCACTCAATACTGCAATGGCATTGACAATGCCAACGCCCGTTTTTTGATTGGTTCACGTATTGACATGTGCCCGGATCCTCTCGAATCGTGAGAAAGCAGGACTAGTATGAGCGACCCAGTCCCTTCGACGGAAATATATCGCGCCCCGGCATTTGCCGACTTCAACCCCGAACATGCAGCCCCTGGGTTGACCCCGGAGAGACTGGCGCATCTCGACGAGCACGGCTTTGTAATTATCAATGACTTTGTCAACAGCCCGTGGATCGCCAAGTTGCGCGAAGCCGGCCGTCGGCTAACCACGGCATGCGCGCCGGATATCGGCTACGATCGCATCGACACCTCAAAGGGATACGTGCACCGCACCGATAGCGACGAGCCTTGGGCGATCCGAGGCATCATCCACCCCGCTTTTGGGGAGCCGGTTTTTGCGGAGTTCCACGGTTCGGAAGAATTCTTCGATTTTTGCTCGTCTTGGTGTGGCGGCATTCAGCGCCAAGACGTAGTGATGGGCCACACGTTGATGTGGTGCAACGCCCGCAAAGCGGATAATGTCCTAGGCTGGCACCGCGACTTGTCCTGGTGGGGTACGGGAGAGCGCAAACCATCGCAACGCGATGATCGGGCGACCAATACGGAGGACTATAGCGAGGAAGTCGAGCGCAAGCGCTGGGAAGATATTCGCGCGGACAACAAAAAACAGATCGAAGAGCGCAATGGCGTCAGTATGTTTCTGGCCCTTGTCGACGACGAATGCCACGAACTGATCCCGGGCTCGCACAATCGCTGGCGGTCGCCGCTCGAACACGACGTGCTACTACCCAAAAAAATGAAAGAAGCGGGCGTTCCTTATACTCCGAGTTGGAATGGCGAGGATCCGCTGCCCGGTCAAACGGCGATCCGACTGCGGGCGGGCCAGGCTCTGATCCGCAATGGCGGGACGATCCATACAGGTCATACGGTGCCCGAGCGCGAGCGCATAACGCTGGCCATCGGGTGGGCGAAATGGGGCGGCCCATCGGAAGAAGAACCCAAGGTCGAAGATGCGCGCATGGCCTGGATGTTAGATCCGGCGGTGCGCGAAGCGATGCCGCATGAGTGGATGAAGGGTGCTTATGACCGCTATGCCGCAACGCGCAAATTGGGCGATGCGCTCGAGGATCGCTATACGCCGTGGGACATCGCAAAGATCAAGTCGGGTAACGCGGTTGGTTGGCGGGGAGAACTTGAGCGGCAGGCGGCACAGGCAGGAGAGGCGTGGGAGAAGTTTCAAAAGGTGGAATAAAGTCGACGCTACCATAGTGCCAAGGATATGTTCGTTTCTTACGTGCCGTAGACGGGGTCCATTGCGTGGTTCTGAGCGGCAGAAAAAATTCGCCTGCTACAGCTCTTGAATGTAGCATGATTTACACCAGACTTACGGACCCTATCGAGATATTCTCAGAGATTTTCGGCCACATATGTCTGATTTGCTTAATGCTCATTTGCTCAATAATGGTAATCGTACATATTATGAATTGTTAACAATCTACAATATGTACAATGGCCATACTTGGGAATAGAGGAAGGTATGGAAAGAGCGCCTATCGTACATCGGACGATTCGAGAACAGGTCGCTACGCATTTACGCCATGCTGTGTTGTCGGGAGAACTGGGCGAGGGTGCCGCTTTGCGTGAGCAGTCGCTAGCCCAGCGTTTTGGTGTTAGTCGGGGTCCCATACGCGACGCTCTGCTGCAGTTGACGCAGGAGGGCTTGTTGGTGGCCGAGCAAAATCGGGGCGTGCGTGTTCGCCGCCCCGACCCCGCCATTCGATCGTTAGTCGTTGGGATGCGACGCAAGATCGAAAGTTTTGCCTTAAGGAGCTTACGCCAACGCGGTGATGAGGCGCTGATATTTTTCGCGGAGAATCTAGACCTCTTTCAGACCGCTTGTATGCGAGGCGACATGGCCGAGGTGGTTGAGCACGACATGGCCTTTCACCGCCATATTGTCGAAAACGGTGGCGGCGCCGATCTGGTGGCCGTGTGGGTGCCGGTGGTGACGCAGATGATGCTGCCCTACTCGCGCCATCGCGATCTGATGGACAGCTACCGCGAGCACGAAGCGGTGGTCGAAGCGCTGCGCGGCGATGACGAAGCGGTGGCGCTGAAATGCCTGCGGGCAAATATCCAGTAGGCCCAAAGCAGTGCCCAACCGTGAACTGAAAGCAAATGAGCAGATAGAGGTTAAGTCCTTCGGTTCCACACGGAATTTGTCGATGCCCGAGCCTGCTCCAACGACTATCGAGCATCCTCTGCCGCCTATGCAAATGATGAGCCCGGGGGCTCAAGTCTGTGAACCCGCATATCTATTTCCGATTAACGACCCTTGGCGATTTTATTGTGCTAAATCGAGCCATGGCATAGAATCCGGTCGAATGGCGGGTCATAAACCGCGCCACCGTCGCTGGAGTTGGACTCCTTCTATGACATTCTCTGAGCCGAACCTATTTCGCCCTGGCGACGGCTGGGTTGCTTAACACAATAGACTATCCTTCTCATAAGATTTTGTATTCGAACCGAGACCGAGCATGAATAAAGAAAAAATACCATTGGCATTACCCAAAGATTTCGACCCGGAAGTCAATTTGCCCGGCCGCGAGGAAAACGGCAAGGTCTTCCACGCCACGATCCCCGGTATGAACCTGGCAGCACAGCTGATCGAAAACGGCACGCCTGTAGATTTGGAATGGGCTGATAAGGTGCTGGACGCGGTCTTCGAATCGCAGGAGCGTCGACCGGGGGCGCCCCATTATGGCAACTTCACGTGGGAACGCGAAGATGATATGGTGGAGGATATGAACGCCGTGCACTTCACCGTCATGCCCTTGATCAAAACGCTGTTGCGCTGCGGCACTGCGGTGCCCACCTCCCTGTGGGACAAGGCTCTGGCGGGTATCCGCCTGGGCTTGGACGCCATAGCCCGCATTGACGTGCATCTACGCTACACCACGATTGCTGCGGCCGACGTCTTCGATACCTGCATCGGCGGCGAATTGCTCAACGACGAAGCGATTATCGTGCGCGGGCGCGACAAGTTGCGGCGCTGGTTGGCCTTCACCGATCGCTCTGGAACATTCTACGAGTACAATTGCCCCGGGTATACGGGCATGTCTATCGAGCGCCTGGCTGAGTTGGCCGCACTGAGCAACGATAGGCAGACCCGGATAATCGCCCGGGTCTTCGCCGCGCGCGCGGGCATGAGTGCACTGTTACACGGACATCCGAAGACCGGCCGTTGGTCCGGTCCTTTCTGCCGAGCCTACCAACCGCAGGTTGAGGCCAAGACACCACCCGAGATCGATCTGATGCGCCATTGGCTCGCCGAGGGCATTCTACCCGAATGGATGGCCACCGTCTTGGAAGACAAATCTTTGCCGCTGGAAATCAAAGAGACTTCCGACGCAGCCGGACAGCAGATGATGACGACGTATATGGACGAGGCATTTTCCCTGGGCGTCGCTTCTAAAGACTTGAGCAGCCAGGCCAATCGTTTTGTCGAGGGTGAGTCGAGCGTTTTCATCGCGCATTTTACTTGCGGTGCAGAAACCGGTGTCCTGCTCAGCAAATATATATTGGATGAAAAATGGCTGGGCGATTTTCGCACCACGCCCTCGCGTTCCAATACGCAATTACAACCCGATGAAGGTCGTTTCTGGGGTGTCCAGGACAAGACGCGGGCTATCGGCTTCTACGCTCCGCGCATCATCGGCGCTCGCCAACCGTGTTCGGGGCTCAAACTGGCCTTAATATGGATGCGACGTGATTTGGTCGACGAAATCTGGATCGGCGATCGCAAAGTCGAAGTGCTACCCGCTGACGTGCCTGAAGGGGAAACAGTCGTCGTTGGCAGCGGTTCGATGCTGACGGCTGTACGACCGCTGACGCGCACTCATCTGAGTTATAATCCACCGCTCAGGCTGGTAGAGCACCAAGGCAACCTAGCCTTGGAGATCTACAATTATGAGGGGTCGGCCAAGACCTTTTGGGAATTGGCCTGGCCCGGCTCATTTTATCAGGGCATGCCCCAGTGTGGTTTTTATGCTGAGGTAGCGGAGCGAGTCACTTATGTGGATGGGGCGGCGTTTGCGCAGGCGGTTGCTGACGGCAAATTGAGCGATGTAGTTGAGGCGCCGTTTACCTATGACGGGGGTGATGAAGAGCGCCTGTGGAAAGTCCAGTATGCACGCGAAGGTCGCAGTTTGGCGCTTGAGGTCGATCTGATGCAGTGGAAACTTAAGCGGCGCTGGACCGAAGATGGAGACCAGGCATGGCCGATGTTGGAGTCACCTCTGGCGCAACAGAATTGTGGTGGTAAAGTCGAGGCTGGAGGTGCGGTTCTCGAGTGCGGCGATGCGGCGGCCTGGATTCTGGCAAGCTCCCAGCGTAAATGTTGGGTGGCGGTATATCACGGCCCCGAATCGGCTCCCATGGTTTTTACAGTGCCGGAGGGCAAAGTTGAAATCGAGTCGATGGGCACCGGTATGGTGATTTGGGATAAGGGCCGCGTCAGCATTGAAGCCAATGATCTGCGGGGAACCCCCAAGATCGAAGGCGGCGAACTCGCACAGTAGGGGGTGCTATGAACAATTTTATTGAAGGCGATGTGCTCTACGAAAATTCTCTGTCGCAGACTGCAGAGATCGCGGAGTGGGTGATGGAGGGTGATGGCGTGGTTTCATTTCCCAAGGGCAAAATGCGGCAGGAATGCCTGCGCCCGCGCGAAGCGGGTCAGGCGGGCAATATCGTGCATTGGTGCCCGTTCACGTTCCCCGATAATATTTCTATCACCTGGGACTTTCAGCCCCTAACTGAGCCCGGTTTGGCGATCTTATTCTTTTCGGCGCTCGGGTTGAATGGCGAGGATATTTTGTCCGCCGGACTGGCCGAGAGGAATGGGCCATACGATCAGTATCACCACGGCGACTTTAATGCATTGCACGTATCGTATTTTCGTCGCAACCACCGAGAAAACGAATTTCAAACCTGTAATTTGCGCAAGAGTTTTGGATTTCATCTCGTCGCGCAGGGGGCAGATCCCTTGCCGACGGTGAACTTTGCTTTAAATCCATATCGTATCAAAGTGATTAAATATGGCGCACGAGTGTCATTTCAGATGAGTTATAAGGGGGAAAGCATCCACATTTTTTCGTGGGAAGATGACGGTAGTTCGTATGGGTCGATTTTAGGCGAGGGCAAAATCGGTTTCAGGCAGATGACACCGCTGATTTCCGAATACAGCAATCTAGTGGTGAGGAAAATAGAGACCGCCTGAATGGACGAGGTGCCGTACGCAATGCATTCCAGCTATTCGAGCGGTAGTGCCGATATTGACACCGTGCGCCACGAAGTCGAGTTGTCACCGTCTAATGCAGACAACTACCGACGGCGATCTCTGCCGCTGTACATGTGGCTGAGTGCGCTCCAACAACAGAGGGGGATACCAGGCTGTTTACGAGGGTGGATGAACGCTACTACCAGCTGGAGGGCCGAATTGAGGCAGTCGCCGACAAAAACCTAGTCTCGGAATTAGCCGCCCTTATCGATGAGGGCTTCGGCGTAATGGAAGAGATCCAATCCAGGCTTATCGAGCTGGGCCCGATTGCTACGCCTCGTCAGGGCGATGCGGCCGATTTTCCGCCGGGCGGGGATATGGATGCGGAGTGTCCTATGTTTCAGGGCAATATTCACCATAAGGGATACACGGAGGCGCCGGCCCCCCGTTGTTTTCCACGGTTTATTGCGTTGGCCCTGAGACCGCCAAGATCTTCTGGACGCATCCAGACGGCGGCGGTCTTTCAGCGTCCGCTGTAGCACATAGTCGCGTCTGTATTGCCTCGGGAAACTCGCCGTTCTTCTACTGTCTCGACGAACAGACGGGTGAAGCGCTGTGGATTTACAAACTGGGCCACCGCGTCGAAGAAGCAACACTTTACATCTACCGCGACAAAGTCTTCGCACTCGCCGCGGATGGCTATCTACATGCGATTGAGTAATCGTGCATACGAAAGGGAGCCAATGAAATGAGTATTAAAAAAAGCGATCTGTTGATCGGGGGCAACATAGGTCCTCCCTCATCTGGACGTTACTATCCCCTGCATAGCCCCGTTGACGGCGGATTGGTGGCCGAAGTAGCCGATGCTGCTGCGGCCGATGTGGACCGGGCCGTTGCAGCTGCGCGCGAAGCGTTTTATGCGGAGTGGAAATTCTGCAGCGTCGAACGCAAACGCGCGTTATTCGCCAAGTTGAAAGAGGCGCTCTATGCCATGGCCGACGAATTGTCTGCGGCTAAGGTGCAGCCTCCGGATGGGGTGGGCATCCCGCCATTGATTGAACGCGTCATTGATTATTATGTGAGCAAATTGGACGATGGAGCGGGCACACTAATAGAGCACGGCGACCAGGGGACTAATTATGTGTACAAGGAACCACTCGGTGTCGTAGCTATTTTTGTGCCTTTCAACGGACCGATGCTAGGCGCTCTGCTGTCAGCAGTACCGGCACTGGTAGCCGGCAATACAATCGTGGTTAAGGCCCCCGACCAGGAGGCACCCCAAGCTCTCAAGGCTATGCAGGCGTTTCACGAAGCGGGTTTTCCCGCCGGAGTAGTCAATGCGCTCAGCGGTAAGGGACCCGAGGTGGGACAGGCGCTCGTTGCACATCCGGCGACGCGGCTGATTAGTTTCACCGGTAGCACGGCGACGGGCAAAAAAATCATGGCCGCCGCCGCTGAAGATCTCAAGCGGGTCCAGCTGAATCTGGGCAGCAAAACGGCGCAGATTATTTTTCCGGACGCCGACCTTAAAGCGGCGGTGACCGCGACTGTGGGATCGGGTTTTCCCGGTCAGGCGTGCTCTGCGATAAGTCGGGTTTTGTTGCACCGTTCAGTGCGCGATGAATTTATAGCTCTGTTGAAAGAAAAGGCACAGGCTGCAGGCCCCAGCATGCTGATTGACGGAGCGGCCATAGAGCGCGTGGAGCGCTATGTCGAAATGGGGAATGCGCAGGGGGAATTATTATTTGGCGGCAGGCGCCCGCACGGCGCCGAATACGCCCAGGGATGCTATTTTGAACCTACGGCTTTTGCTTTTGCCAATCAGTCTAGTCGGGTTTGCCGCGACGAGATTTTCGGACCAGTCGTTTCCGTGCTGACCTTTGACAACGAAGAAGAAGCTCTGGCATTGGCCAACGACACAGAATATGGTCTGCTCGTCTCGCTATGGACACAAGAATCGGGCCGCCAACGCTACTTCGTGCGGCGTTTGGAAGTGGGGATCGTAGCGGTTAATAGCGGCACCGCGCTGAGTCAACGCACACCTTGGGGTGGTTTTAAGCAAAGCGGTATTGGTCGGCGCTATGGAGAGGTGGGGTTAGAGCCCTTTTTTGAGTATAAAACGGTGTGGGTCTCTTGAAACGGAGCGGGCGAAGATGCAGACTCGGTCGGCCAACGCCACGCGGAAATTGCCTCTAACTCGCGCACAAAAATGTCCTCGCCGCTGACCGCCAAGTGACCCCATGTCTCTTCGTCGGCTACTTGGAGGCCATCGAGTAATTCAAAACGCTGGGGATTAGCGGCAACGAGATAGAGCGCACCGTCGCTGTCGAGGGCCAGGATGCGGTCGTCACGCCAAACCATGCTCCAGTATTTACCGAAGCGCTGTTCGCTGCGCCAGCGCGACTCGCCGGTGGCCAGATCGATGCAATCGATGCGTCCATTGCCCAGGTGCATATAGGCGTGGTCGCCGAGCACCACCGGCGATGACATATAACCGGTTGCCTTGTTGGTCCAAGCTTCGGAGGCCGATAAGGCGCCGTCTTCCGCCCGTATGTCGACCCGATAAGAGCGCTGGCGATAAGGACTGGTGAAGATGGTGTCACCCCAAATCTGCGGGGTGAGGATGTGCATGCCGCGGAAGTGGGGCAACGGCATGTCCCATAGCACAGATCCGGCTTCGGGCTCGACGCCGTAGAGGATGTGGCGGTTCAGCACCACCAATTGTTCCCGCCCGGCCAGTGTCGCCACTATCGGTGATGAAAAGGCACCGTTGCTACCCATGCCCGGCTCTATCTCCAGACTCCGCCAGATCGTAGTACCGGTACGCTTATCGAGCTTGACAAGCGAGTTGGCTGCTTGGGCGTAGAGAAAATCGCCGATGACCAAAGGGGACGAAGCATAGCCGAAATTGGGAACGGGCGTGTCAAAACGGGCGGGAAAATCGACCCGCCACAGTTCGTCTCCGCTCGCCCCATCAAGGGCAACCAAGACTTCGGACATGTCTCCCACATACAAGACCTCACCATCCCAAGCAGGTGTCGAACGCACCCAATCACCGTTGCTGCGAGCAAAGAAGGGTACACTGCCTTCGCCAGACCAACGCGTGGACCACAATTGAGCGCCCGTGGTGCGAGTCAAGGCACGGACCCCCACTGTCTCATCGTCCACAGTCTCGACGACAAAAACCCGATCGTCGGCAATTAGTGGCCCGGGATACCCTTTGCCCAACGGTATGCGCCACTTCATCTCGATGTTTTCCAATGTCGAGCTCCAGGGGGAGCCAGGAGCGTGTCCGTCGCGGTCTGGGCCGCGCCACTGGGGCCATTCGGTCGCTGAAGCGGTCGCAGCCCCCGACATTACCAAAACCGCTACAAATTGAAGCCTAATACTATGCATTCGCATTTTCTAAATCCTCTTAACCTGCCGTGCGCAAGTCTCGAAATCCACATCACTGCCCCGCTTTCCAAGCCTTTTATAGCTCGGAGTTCAGAAACAAGACGGATCGCGCTGCAGAAGCGATTTATACGTCCGCACGGGTGATTTTGTCGTATTTGTGCAGCTACTCTGTCTGACTCCTGAGTAGCGATTCGAGCACTAAACCGAGCCGCGATCTACCCCGAAATCAACCTGGCTAATTTGTTCCTTAGCCTCCCGTCGTTCGGCATACTGCCTGTTGATACGTCTGACTTCTACAAAGTAAATCGCATAGAAAGCTACGCACAACAAAGTGCAGATGGTACCGATGGCGAAGATGATAATTGGTGGCATGTTACTTTCTCCTTGCTACTAAATTTATAAAAATGCCAAATGTGATGATAGAAGGAACCCAGATACTCGTAAAGATTCCCTCGTTAGTTTGCCCCGAAAACCACAAATAGACTGAGAGCAAGAATGACAGAAAGGCCGCAGCGAGGATAAGGTAATTACGTCGTTGGTTAATCATGATGTTGCCTTTTCCCTTGATTTGAGAAGTGTTTCACTGTTACTAACCGGTGAAATTACCGAGAAAGCAAAATTTGTCAATGTTTTGTACAGGAAATATGTAGACGTCACTTGGACGAACTGCGCGGCTGACAATTGACAGAGAAGGCTCGTAGTATAAGTTACCCATAATGCCTATTGTCCAAACTGTGAGTAAAATTTATGCCGGATGGGGGAAATCCATGGAAGTAGAAGGCCAGTTTGAGACCGGAGAGCGGCTGACGCGGATGCACCACGTGGCTGTGACCGTTACCGATATTTCTGAGGCCATCGCCTGGTACCGCCAGCGCTTCGCTTGTCGGGTGTTGTATCAGGATGATAGCTGGGGATTTTTGAAGTTTGACAACATAAATTTGGCATTGGTTACGCCGGGGCAACATCCTAGCCACATCGCATTTACCTCGACCTTTGAGCAAGTGGCGGCGGCGGGACCGGTGCAATCACATCGCGATGGGACGCAGTCTGTATACATCAAGGACGAGCATGGAAACAGCGTAGAATTGATCCACGATCCGAGTCCATGATGACGTATTCATCCGAGGCAGGGCCGCACACCGGGTGCGCTGGATTGATAGCGTTGGATGGGGAGAGCAGAATAGCCGTGGATCAGTGAACGCACGCTACCCTTTGCAGTGGATTCAGACTGTGTAGCCAACTGGGGTGTTGTATTAGTAGCGCTACCGTAATTTTAGGACCTTTGAGTCAAACAATCAGGCAGTCATACGGCGATAAAAAATGCGCAACGTATCTTGATCTCTTTAAGAGCGAAAAAAGGCTGTTGATTACATCGAGGAAATGTCGAGTGGAATGAACAGTATCCCCAGTTGGATCGTTTTCAGTGAATACACTTGGGCTTCGGTAGGCACATAGAAGCTGTTAAGTCCGGCCCACCAGAGGTGCAGTTAATCGTTTGTTCTGGAAAATATGCGAACTCGAGCAGTGTTTCATGGCTACACCTATGTAGTCTAAAAACAATAATGTAACGAAGCATGCCACCCGTCTTGATCGAGCGTCGGGCCACTGGCATTGAGCTGCACGGGTTCCGGACAAATTCGACCAAAATTCCCATTTCCCATACAGATCTCGGCCACGCATACGGTAGAGAGAGGCTGTCCATCTGTTAAAAAACCAAACCAGTGCACAGCCAACGCGCCTTAGTTAGTCAACAACATCTACTGTTGTGCTGTGCTCACCACTCATGCACCCGTACGGAAAGTCCGATCAAACGCTAACTGCCGCTGGCACTATGATACACGAACGAAGGGGTATTTTCTTCTATGGATCGTGAGTAGAACATGCCGCCGACTCCATCGCATGCCAGCGCATTGATAGCAGCTTCGGTGGCGGTTCCGACTATGGCAGTAGCCTCTTGTAGACTGTCCCAAAAGGACATCTGCGCTAAGTGGGCTACTGCTAATCTATCATTGCCCAGAGTAGCGACTCGGTTGATGAGGTTTTCTCCGTCTAAGGTTAGCCAAATGGCATCTGTGCCTAAGGATTGCAAGCCGTTTGCCGATACGAAATGGAGCGCGCCGTCTTGCTAGGCCGAGCTGGTTATTGACCGACCCCGACTGCGAGTCCCCATGCGTTATTGTAGCAGCGCTACGGGGCGTGCTTCTGCTGGAATTATTGTGTTAAATAGGGACTGTCGGTCGAGTATTTGATGCGAGAGCGCGGTGCGCCGCAGGTCCAATATGCATAGGGCAATATGGACGCCTACTGCAGAGAGAACTGCTAATGGCGGTCTTCGACGAATAAGGTATTCGCTTTTTAGATAGCTAACGACGAGTGCGGGTATGCCAGTCGCAATAAACTTTATGAAGGGCGATACTTCCCAGGTTAAATTCATCAGGCGAAAAACGAACACCATGGGATATTGGAATAGATAGACATTGTAGGAATTAGCCGGTGCATCGATGGCGCAGTGCGGGAGTCGCGAAATAGCCTGCGGAAAAAAACATAATGGCCATCATAACCGTAAAATATGGAAAAAATCACGCTAGTATTCGATTCCCGGATAAACTCCTGGTGGCCCGCCAACCAAGATGCTACGTGAATTAACGTCACTCAGATAATGACGAGATAGCGTACGTTATCAAAGAAGTGGAGTCGATTCGTCGAACGTGTTGCAGGCATTTGCGCTCCTATTGCACGTCGAGCCACTTTTTCCAGTGTCTGGCGCGCCTCAGGGGGCGCCATCGATTCGTTACACATTATGAAATTATCGGAAGCGCACTACTCTTTACATATCACGTGTCAAGCAATAAGCGGCGGGCGAACTATGCATTAGCTACCATGGTGTCTATCTTTTGTGACGTGGTTGGGCGGTCGCAGGGCCCTGCCGGGGACGCGTGCATGGAGATGCTAGCGACTAGACGGGGTCGCGCGTGACTAGATGAACGTTATGCGGAAATTTATACCTAAAGCGTCTTGCTGGGGTTTGCCCGACCCATTTCTTGCCGCAGTCGTCCTAACCACCACCAGGCGAGAATGCCTACGATCAAGATGCCTAGCGCAGCGCCGACTTGGGCGCCGGGAAACGGAGCAAAGGTCGCTTGGGTTACCTGTGCGACGACCGATTCAAAGCCGATGGCAATCCAGCACAGACGAATGTCAAAGCGTAGCACTGTGTTCAGCGCTGCTAGCATAAACAAACCGTTAGCTATCGCGCATACGGCGACGCCTTCGATACTCTGCTGAGCCATGCTGCCAGACGCAGCACCAATCAGAAACACGAGCACCTGTCCTGATAGGAGACGTCGCGTGCCGTGCTGCGTGAAGACAGACCACAGACCGACTCCTCCCGCCCACACTAAAGAGCCCAAGGGGAAGCCTTGAATCCCCCCAGGTAGCCAACTCGCGTAGCCGTTAGCTCCGCTGTAGTTGAGAAAGTATGGCTGCAGATCCAGTACAAAAAAACCGCCTACGGCATCCAAGCCGAGGCTTGCTGCTCCTAGTGCGATACCCAAAGGGACGTAGGGATGGATGCTGCGGGCAGGTAGGCTCCACAGCGGTACCGCGCCGGCCAGTAGAGCGACAAAAAACGCACCTACTACAGAGAGCAGCACCGCGCCAACGATGCGCATTAGCAGCTGATGATCAAGCGGTTCGGTTGTGCTAAGCGCGAAATCGCCGGCCGACCATTCGTTGGCCTGGGTTAGCGCTCCCCACGTCAAGGAGGCGATAAAGAACAAGCCGAACGTAGCTGTGTTGAGTTGACCATTGCTCCAACGTAGCAGGGCATAGACCGCGCTGGTGCCCACCAGGCCGACCAACAATACCATGGCGAGTGCTCCTATTACGCTCAACGACTGTTCGCGTTCGCGCTCGGTGCGCTGCCACTCTTCCGGCACGTGGATAAAACGACTGACGCGCTCGACGCGGTCGCCGGCTAAATCGACGGCTATGCGCGCCTGCCCCGGCGCTTCGGACAGCGCTGCATCGCTGCTGAAAACAAACCGCCAATCTCGGCGGGCCGGTCGCTTTTCGATGTCGGCAGAAATGCGTTTCACCTCTTCTGGGCGTATGCCAAAATGGGTTATTAACGCCCCTACTGCTAGGGCCCCGGCCTCAGCTTCGTCGAGTTCTGCGCCCGGCCATCCCTCTGGCGTGCGGTGATCAATGCTCATTAGCTGACCGGTGCGATTAATGTAAACGCGATATTCTTCAGCGCGGTCTTCTACGGGGATGTCTTCATCGAAACGTGCGAATCTAACTTGCCAATGCGGCGCAGAGAGGAAGCTGCCGAGCAGGCGCTCGTATACCGATATATCCCACGTACGCCACACATAATAGTGCGCTGCAGGGGCGTTGTTTACAGCGATCTGTACCGATGCATCCCAAGTTTCATCCAGCGCGATGTTGGCGTGGGCGAGTGCCTTTTGCGCAAACTCTGTTGCTTCTTGGCGGTCGATTGTCAGAACGGGTTTACTCTGGTCGTTATCAACTATTCCATATATCCAGAGCCCTATACCAATCAGCCCTACACCGAACCATGCGTAACGCGAGTGCGGTAAGACCGCAGTTTGCTGCGCGATGAGCTGGGGCTGGTCAAGTGGATCGGCTGCAGGGAGCGGTTGCCAGGCCGCATTATATGCTCTGTCCTCAACCGACTGCCATACGCCCTGTCGCCACCGATGGACGAGTGGTACGGCAAGGGGCACGAGCGACAGGGCAATGACCAGCATTTGGTCGACTCTCAGCCCGGGTGCTTCGGCAACAAAGAGCGGCATAGCAAACCACACGACGTCGTAGGCAAAGTGCATGACGATGGCCGGTAGGAGTCCAAATTGTAGAAAGAGAAAGCCGAAGACGGCAGAGGGGACGAGAAGCTCGACGAGCCGCGCATAGGCTGGCTGTGCTGGATAGTTGGCGTGCACGGCGCCAAAGATGACCATCTGAAGGAGAAACGCGGCGGCAATCCAAAGGCGGGGGTGACCATAGCGCTGTCCCAGTAGGGCGGCACCGGCAAGGGGAATGGCTCGGAAAAGACACTCTTCCCAGAAACCGGCCTGTAGTGAAATGGCGATAGATGAAAACCACGGAAAGTATGCCGCCAGCACGTTGGGCTCGAACAGGGTGTTCGATGGATTCCACCAACCAAGAAAATAGCTGTTTAGGTAGTAGAAGCCGACTACAAAAGCAAACATCGGACCTATGAGTAAATAGCCGCCTGCCGTCTGTCCTAAAACCTGAGGAGAGGCCGCCGTCGAGGATGACCAGAGCTGCCAAAACTGTATGTGATGTGGGAAGGCGCGGCGCGACAGCGATTCGGCGATGAGGAAAGATAACGCGAGGAGGATCGTCATTCCGATCGCACTGAGGATTGCACCAATTAATTGTTCCACTATGTGGGCCTGCGTAGAAATCGCCGTGTCGTAATACATCCAGCTGAGGGGGATCTGGTTCAAAATAACGGCGCCTTGGAGCACGCCGATGAACATGCCCCAACGCAACGCAGTTTTCCATAGTACCCAGCGCTGGCGCAGCAGAAAGAAGGTACCAATGCCGCCACCGATTATATACAGCACTAACATGGCTATGCCGGCACCGGCGGCCAGCGTTTCGTTGGCCGAGCGCATTTCCGTGTATCGGCGGGTAAAGGCTTCTGGCACGAAAACCTCGTGCGCCAGCGTTGTCAACCGGTCACCCGATACGACGAGTCGCAGGCGATAGCGTCCTTCGCCTAGATCGTTTTCCGGGCGTTCAAAGACAAAGGTGTGGTCTACACGACCGCTCAAACGCTGCTCCTGCGATGCGCTGACGGGCTGATAATCGTCTAATGCGATACCAAGGGCAGTCGCCGTTTCTGTCGCTATTTGACGAGCTGGATCTACTGCTAACGCGGCGCCGGGTTCGTCTTCAGGCAGGCGCTCATAAAACCCATACCATACCCCATCGGGCTTAAAGGACAGCGTGACTTCGTGCGCGCTATCCTGCTCGAAATGGCGCACTTTCCACTGATATGGCGCATAGAGATCGCTGGCCAGCATCGCACCGAACGCTGCGTTGCCGCCGCATTCCAGCTCGACAAAATGCTGCGTCTTGGCATCGAGTTCGAATGCGGCCGCTTGTTCGTATGCTCGAGATCCCCAGCCATGCTTGTCGGCGTATTCGGCGGCTTGAACGAGCGCCGTTGAGCGATCCATTGTTAAGTCGAGGGCAACGAGCGGAAAGGCTTCTGTAAAAAAGCGCTGAGCGATCCATATGAAGCTCAGTGACATAATAGCGAGACCTATCCATGCTGGGAGCTGTCTGAACTCATTTCCCTGATGGTTGTTATTCCATTTCATCTTACTGGACTCCTGCATGAAAATGAACAGCCTCCGGAACAATACGCATAGTTTGCAGAGACCACACACTTTTTTTGCGATGACTGGCTCAAAACCAGCAGGCGATTACTCACCTGTCTGGGTAGAGCACCGCGATAGAGTCATGAACCTCGAGTGGCAAGCAGGTTATTTGCAATAATAAATACAGGGAGCGGACAGTGGCTTTAGACTCGATTATAAACTTTAACACTTTACACACGGTAAAGAAACTCGCTCACAAACCATTTCTGGTAGGCAGTACCGAGTATATGCAGTGTCTGCCTGAATAAAAAAAACAGCTGTCTAACCTTAACCACGCTTCCATCATCAGGTAGATCGAGCTTAGCTACGTATGGGTCATCAATCGCGCACACTAGGCCAGAAAAACCATCGCATCGGCTGATCGCACCGAATTACCCATACCCGGTCGACCGACCCAGTCTCTTTAAGTAATTCGTACAAACTGATAAGCTAGCGAGTGATCCAACGCATTATAGAGGGGATGGGCACGACTGTCGTCTGCAAGTATTTCCGTGCTCCGTCGCGATGGGACACCGTGTTCATGGACTGCCAGATACCGATAATGGACGGGTTCGAGGCATGTCGACGAATCCGCAACCAAACCCAGGACGGCATTAATAATCGATCGTTGCAGTAACTACCAATAGTATGCACGGCGATGGCGAACTGGGGGTGGGGTGACCTCCTATAGTTGACTCATTTTCGTGGTGAGTATTTCTTAGACCCACCGGAGGCATACTCATAAAAGGCAAAACACACAGTATCGAAGAGATTATCCGTATTTTTCGTCAAGGCGATGCAGGTAATACTACTCAATCGGTTTGCCGTGAGCACAATATCTGAGAGCAGACATATTATCACTGGAAAAAGACATAAGGTGATATGGATTTGGCCAATACCAAGCGGCTGAAAGAGTTAGAAAAATAGGACGCCGAGTTAAAAAAGATGTCGGCTGAATCGATGCTGGAAAATCGCGTGCTTAAAGAGGTCAATTCAAAAAATGGTAAGCCCTTCGTAGAAAAAGTCCGCGGTTGCGCATATAGTGTATCGGCGGCTGTATTCGGTAGGAAGGGCGTGCACTTACCTTAGCTTGCCCCGCTCGACATATCGTTATGTGCCAAGCCATTGGCCGATCATCAAGAGCAACTCTGCCAGCGGATCATCGCTTTATCTTGGCATCATCCGCGCTTTGCTGGCAAAAGAGGGTTGGACCGTGAGTCGTAAGCAAGTCCAGCGTATTCGTCGACGAGAAGGGCTTAAAGTCCGATCACGACTTAAGACCCCTCGACGTAGCGTCTCCACTGGGCTACCGACTCAGGCCGCTCATCGTCATCACGTATAGACCTAGGATTTCATCTTTGATCGGACCGATAACGGCGAGTCATTGAAAATGATGACTCTGCTGGATGAATATAGCCGTCAATCTTTAGCTATCTAGGTCGAACGGCAGATGACCGCCGCTCAGGTCTTAGGCGTGTTGGAGCAGGCCATGATTCAGTATGGGGTGCCTGGCTATATCCACAGTGAAAATAGCTCAGAATTTATCGCCATTAAAGTCCAATAATGGTTGCGCTACAACCAGATTAAGCCAATCTATATTGAACCAGGTAGCCCGTGACAAAATGGATATATCGAAAGTTTTCACAGCCGTTTCCGCGACGAAATGTCTAAGCCGAGAAATGCTACTGAATCTGCGCGAAGCAAAAGCTGTCATCGCGGATTGGCGCCAACATCACAATCAAGAAAGACCCCATAGTCGACTCGGCTATCTAAGTCCGGAAAACTTTATACAAACCAAAATACTCCACCCTAACTGGGTCAATTATTAGGTCCCGCTCGTCTTCTATGTCAAAAAAAAATAGACACATCGACTCAAATTCATAAAAAATCCCCCAAATCGACCATCTGATTTGATAGTCACCGGGGGATCAATGAAAACTGAGTTTGCTTCTATTTGACCAATAAGTTACTGTAAATAAATGAGTTAATTAAAATGGTGGAGCTGAAGGGAATCGAACCCATGACCTCCTGAATGCCATTCTGTTAAACTCAGTCGATTACTATAAGTTTAATAAAAACAATTCACTACAACGATTTCAATGAAAAATCCCCCGAATAGACCAACTGGACCACGATCATCTTCCTACCAAACGAAGATACGTATAAGTCCGGAAAAAACAATGATTTACCGGTGAAACTTGAAAATTTCCAACCCACCCCATCCACAACCTCAAAGTAGTAGAATCCCTGATCAACAGCTGGAAGACATCCATCCGTAGCACGTAGACCTCCTTCTGCACATCAAAGTGATCCTGATCGAACACCACCCTTATCCTTTTTCCTTGGGTTTTGACTTCCGTCCTTCGTATTTTCCTAACGAATGAATGAGAAAATCTAGCCTACTTGGAGTAATACGATGACTAAACTTCTTCTAATACTGATGGTGGTGAGTTTGTGGAGTGGGTGTGGTGGTGATAGTCCTACGGGACCGAGTAATGAAGTCACAAGTGGTGGAGATAGTGATAGTACTACGGGACCGAGTGATGAAGCCGTAGAAGAAGTCACAAAAGGACCCGATGGACAAACATTAGAGATAAAAACCGACGAATGGGATAATGGAAACATCAAGGCTGAGTTTCAGTATTATCGGGATGGTGGGTCGGTGATCAAACACGGGTGGTACAAGGGGTATTATAAAGATGGAAGTATTCTTAATGAAGGAAACTATGTGAATGGGAAAGAAGAAGGTAAATGGGTTGGGTATTACGAGAGCGGTAAGGTGGGTTGGGAAGAAAATTACAAGGATGGGAATAAGGAGGGTAAATGGAGTGAGTATTACTCG
>JACLAC010013707.1_pt1 | contig 18421 bp, 14 predicted proteins | sample 8027881 | NCBI WGS metagenome assembly JACLAC01 (sample SAMN15725517, study PRJNA655200) | protist metagenome | isolation source: fluorescence activated cell sorting (FACS) single amplified genomes of... | place: Spain: Blaines Bay Microbial Observatory, Mediterranean Sea | collected 2016-01-19 | reverse complement strand
TCCTTTCGCTTGAGGGCGAATTTGCCAGCCGATTGCGAAAAGTGCAAGTCGCGCTCGAGCAAGCGAGGAGGCGCGTCGAGCGGTGAGCGGCGCCGCCGTCCAAAGAAGCCGTCCAAAGAAGTGGGCTTGAGCTTCTCGCTGCTGCCAAAGAAGTGGCCAAAGGGCCGCGACTCCTTCTCGCTCGAGGAATCGCGCCGACCGCGCCGGCCTCGCGCCTGCAGCAGTGCATCCGAGATGAGAACGGGTTTATTACCACTCTCGCGTTGGCTACGTTCGCGAGAGAGGCGCTCGGGCGCGGCGACTTCCAGGACTTCTGTCATCGTAAAGCTTTTGCGCACCTGGGCGCGCGCGCACACGCCGGCGTCGCGTGAATAAACGTGTGAAGGCTTCAAGTTTCCTCTCGGCGTCGCGGGCACTTCAACTCTTCAACCCACGCGCCGCTGCGACTGCATGTTTCTCACAATTTGCTGTGCGAACCGCAAATCCGGGTGGCGCAATTCCTTCAGCTTGTCCATGCAGCCCATCATCATTGTGTACGCTTCCGACCCAGTAGTATTGACCAGACACTGCGCCAGCGAAACCTTCGTTCCAAGGGTGTCTGGATGATCCGGGCCGAGGACTCGAGTTTGGTACTCGAGGACCTCGCGTTGCACCTGAATCCCCTGTACCAGCTTCTGCGGTAATTTCTTCTGCAGGCCCCAGATCGATAAAGCATTCCCGTAAGCCTGTTTCACGTCATGCAATTTTGTAGTGAGCAACGCGTGGTCCACCGGAAGCATGGACATTGGAAACACTGCATCGTCAGGCGCGAGAAGCGCGCTGAGCTCGTCGACCAGCCGTCGGTAGATAGCCGCAGCCTCCTCGAAGCGCTCAGCCTCTTCGAGCGTCTTTGCGTGTTCGGTCCTCGGATCAATGGACTTGACTAGCTGTATGGCTGGGTCATAGAAGATGTCGTCGTCAACTCCGCCTGGACCATTAGCCACGCTTGCGCACTCTATCGCCTCTGCCCTAATAGCCTCTGATTCATCCTGCCGGCCTTCGTCCGCCAGAGCGGTGGCGTAATAGTGGCCAGCTAAACCTTTGATGAACATGCGGTCCATGTCGCTCAAGCTAGGCGATTCATGTGCAAGCTCCCACCACCGCTTGCCCAGTGCGAAGGCGACCGGTCCAGGTGTGTACGCCTGCTTGCAGGTGAGGCAGCACTGCCAATGATTGGGATCCCTGACTTCACGGTACTCCGAATCCTTGACTCGGCATGCTGGGTGCACTTGCGCGGCCTCGCCGCGGCACCCGCACCCTGCTGAGACCGGATAGCAGCCGGATTCGTCTCGATCTGATTCTAGACAGATGTAGCACCGTGGCCTTGTGTCGCCATCGTCAATCAGCTCCAAATTCTCGCGCCGCACAGCAAGAGTTTTACCATCACCTAGCTCGACGCCCACGCGTCCGGCAGTCGCGGCCTTGGCGCTTATGATACCCTCTTTGCCGTTGTGCTGCGCAGCCGCCACCAGTCCGACAATGCGAACGCGATCTCCCGCTTTCCAATCTTCGGGTTGCGTAACACTCATTGCAGCCAAGCGTTCGAGAAGAGAGCTCTCACTCATTGCATAAATCGAATGAATTTAATCTGGCGTCCCGGGCACCTCTAAGTTTGAATACACTCAAATCCTACCTCAACTGACCATACCCCTCGCCCCTCCGATCATACGGCCTCATGTTGTCTGGCGCGTCAATCTGGCTGATCAGCGCCCTCGCCATCTCTTGAACTGACTGATCTCTCGGATGGCCCTCAATCGCCTCGGTCAGCGCACGCTTTGCGCCCGCATCACGCAGCAAGGCCGGCCCTTCGTCGTCTCCGCCAAACGCGAGGCTCGCAAACGCGCGGCACGCCTCCCGCACCAGCTCTATCGCCTCGTTGCCCATCGGCGAGAGCGGCCCACGCCCTGTCGGCTTGACCTTCATCATGTACTTGACCGTCGCCTCGACGAATCCCGCTTGCTTGCACGCGGCCAGGCCCAGGCTCTCCGGGTCGGAGCCCGCCTCCATACGGCCAAGATGCGCCCACACGCCGATAGCAAGCTTTGCCGCGCGGACATCATGCTCAGTCTCGTTGCCGCACCACCCGAGGACCTTCACCGCCGTCCTATGAGAGTTGGCCTCGATGAGGTCATCCAGGTACCCTTCGCCCGTGCTTGCAATGTTGGCCAGGCAGCCGGCAGACCACTCACGCACACGAATCTCATGCTCGGCGTGTGCATCCACCGCCTTTGCGAGCGCCTCGAGGCCGCCATCGTCGCAGACGGAACGCGGGCCATCACCCGGCCGCGACGCAAAGTTGGCGAGCGCCAAACACGCGTCTCCAATCAGTGGCGGGTGGTGGTGAACAAAGCGGGTGACCGCCTTTGAGATGAGCGGGACGCCATTCGCCTTGATAGCCGCCTTGAGGCAGGCCGTATCACCGCCCGCAAGGTTCGCCAGACCGCCGACCGCCGTCTTGACCAGCATCGCATCGTCCGGCGCGAGTTTCATCGCCTCCGCAAACGCGGCCGCACCATCGCTCTTCATCACCGCCGTCTTGCACTCCTGATCTCCATTCGCCAAGTTGCAAAGAGCATGGCAGGCCGCGCGCATCACAAGGAGCGGATCGCTCGGCCCCACACGGCCCATCGCGTGAGCCACCTCATCCTTCGCCTTTGCCTTCTTGCGGAGCGCCGCCTGCATCGCCGCCTCCTCATCGTCCTCCTCATCGTCCACCGCCGCCTCTCCGGCAGACGGCGCGGGCGCGCCGTCGGTCACGTCGACAACGCGCGGGAAGTCCTCGTCGGCCCACGCGTCACGTCCCATATTCTTCGCTGCAGCTTCCGCTTCCGTCTTTGCGTCGGCCGGGCTCGTCTTCGAATGCCGGCCGCGCATCGTCTTGACCAGAGCGGCGGCCGCCTGCGCCTTTCGCACCTCGTCCTTTGCCTTTTGCCCGACGGTGCACACCTTGGCGAGCGCGTCGCACGCCTGCTGGATCAAGGCCTTACCGTGCATGTCCGAGTCATCGATGAGGCTGACGATCCCTTCGAGCGGTGTGCGGCCGTGTGGCTTGGCGCCGCGAAGCTGCGTTGCCATCGTCGTCGCGCCCGACCGAGACGAGGCGGTCAGAAGCGTGGTCTTCAGCAATGCAAAATCTTCTCCCTCGAGGAGTATGTCGTAGTCGAGCTCGGCGAGCGCGTCGGGAGGTGGGATGAGCGTGAGGTTGGCGAGCTTGAGCAGGATCTTCTCCGATGCTTCTTCGAGCTTGACGGCGTACCGTTCCTTTTCGGCATTGTACGAGAGCACCTCGCCGTACGTGCCGTTCAATTCTTGGCGGCCCTTTAAATCGTAGAGGAGCACGCGGTCGCCCTTTTTGAGGCCGATCATGCGAGTGTTGTCGACGTAGAAGGACATGAGCGTTCAGAAGCCGCGTGTGTGACGCGCGAGAGAGGACACGTGTAAGTTTTCTGCGCGTCGTACCGGTCACTGAATTTCACTCCCAATCCTGCGCCTCCACCGGCAGCATCGCCGACGCGATCGGCCCTGCGAGGAACGAATCGACGTACGCGAGCGTCGCGCTCTGCTTGCGCGCCCTGCTCGTCCTCGCTCCCCAAGCATCCACCTCCTCCGCAATCCGCCACGAGCTGCTCGTCACCTCGCGCTCCGCGAGCGGCGGCGGCCCAGCATAGTCGGCCGCCCATCCGCCGCCCGTCACGCGCACCTGCGGCTCGGCGCTTGGTTGGAGCGAGAAGCCGTGGAGCTGCTTCTGATCCTCATAAGCCTCGACAAAGTCGGCCGCGCACTTGTTCACGACCTTTGGGTCAAAGCCCTGGAGCGGCACGTTCGCGAATGGCGCGGCCTCGTCGCCCGGCCGCGTGTGCGTCGCGCGCCATTCGAGCGACGGCTGCCACTTTGGCGGGTTTTGCCGCTCGGCGCGCGTCTTGAGCTGGCGCGGCACGTGCTTTGTGAGCGGTATTGCGCGCTCCTCGCACGGGCCGGTGCGGTAGGATGGCTGCATGCGTGGTGACGGCTTGTCGCGTAAGGCCTGTTGGCGGCGGCGGGCTGCATCTCTCTCGCGCGACGCCATCGTCGGCGCGGCGATTTCGGCATGCACAGGCTGGAAGGCGGGTTTATTCGCGCTCGCCGTGCCGGCGGGCCGTCCAGACAGAATCCACGGCTGAAGGCTGTCGGATCGGCGTTGGGCTGGCGGCGGTCCGAAGGTGGACGCGCGGCGCAGGTGCTGCCAGTCGGCGCCGTGCTGGTTGTTGTGGATGTCGCGGTTGCCCATGTTATTATTGTTGGATTTGCGCTCTTCCAGCCTGCGGCGCGAAACAGCGCCCCGGCAGCTGCGGCTAAACGACCGCGCGCATCGCCTCCGGCTTTACGCACCACGGCACCAGGTGCACGGGTGCGCTTGAATCTTCAGTAGCAAATGTAACGGCTCGAACTCGACGTTCCACTTTCTCGTAGGAGCGCTTGAGCGCGGCCGACAAGCCTCAGCTGCGCCACCATGTACCGGCCAGCGCTCACTTTGCAGGTGCGTCTACCCACCTTTTTTTCAACCCTCTTCACCATCGCCACTCGCACATTTCTTCTCATCCCATTTTTATTCGTTCCGCAGGAGCAATTCACGAGGACATTCGACGTCTTCCCCTTCGAGCAGCCGCGCCAGCCGACCGCGACGGGCGCGGCGACGACGGGCGGCCTCGCGGCCGACAAGACGAAGAAGCTCTCGTCCTCGACGACCGGCTCCGTCTACGGCTTCGGCAGCGCCTCGCTCCGCTTCCAGAATGAGGTGTACGGCTGCCACCTCGCCTATGGCAAGGTCAACAAGGCGGTCATCGAGCTCGCCGACTCGCAGCCGGTCGACGCGCCCGATTCGCTGCTCGCGTCCGCGCCTAGCAAGATGCTCCCCGAGTACGCGGCCAAGTTCAAGCCCGAGCTCGGCCGCACCTTTGCGACGACGGTCTCGCGCGACGCGCCGCCTGCTGCGGACGGCACCGCAAACTACTGGGTGCAGCCAAAGGACTTGGGCGGCCTCTTCCCGGGCAACGAGCCGCCCGAGATCTTCCCTATGGCGGCGCCGCGCGGCGCGGCGCCCAATGCGATGCACGCGGTGCCCAATCAGCTCATGACTCCCGCCGAGCGGCGCGAGGCCTTGGTGTTTGAAAAGTGCCACATGCGTGCAAGGCACGCGCTGCGCAAGGCGGCCAACGACGCGTGCCAGCTGACGCGGACGATGCAGATGCGCCACCCGCACGGCGTGATGGGCGTCGAGGGCCCGGGCTCCTCCGAGAGCGTCATTTACGCGCAGAACCGCGACGCGCGCTTGTCAAAGCACGCCAAGTGGGCCGAGGGGGCGGCGCGACGATATGAGAACATCGCAATGAAGCGCGACAGCCAGCTCGATTATAAGCTGATGACGCACGATCCGAAGTCGACGGCGGAGGATCATATGTTCCCGCGGAAGGCGAAGTCGACATTGGGGCCCAGAGGCGATCCTACCTCAGAGGTCGATCCGATGGGAACGTTCGTGATGCGGCCGGCGGGTGCGAAAGTGCCCGAGAACGCCTTCCGATCGAATCAGGAGAAACCGCTGCGCCAGCCGTCCATGGACCGATCAATGTCGCTGCTCAATACGGCGACGCGCGGCAAGGGCTATGACATCATCTCGGGCGTCGCCTTGCCGATTCAGCCGGGTGTACCCGCCAACGTGGAGTCGGCGGGAGCGTGGGATCGCCGCGCGCACCCATCCAACCTGTCGATGCCGCATTCTGGCGTCGGCATGGGGCCGGCCAACCGCGGCGGCACCGCGCCGACGCTCATTGGGCCGATCCCCGACGCGCACGCGAGCCTCTGGAAGCCGACCTCGCCCTCCAAATCGCCCAGCAAGCAGTTTATGAGGTAATTAGAGGAGCGCAGGCGACGGATGAGAGCGGCGACGGCGGCGATATTTCTCTTTTTCGGGACTTGTTGATTTGTTTCGGGTTTGGGTGGGCGTGACGAGTGCTTCTCTATTGCGGAGAGGCTGTACTGTCTTTGGGTCTGTGCGAGGCGATTTCTTGCAAAATTTTGTCAGCACCTTGCTGCGAACGACACGACTCGCTCTCGCGAACGCGTTCCGTTCGACACAGCCGCTGCTACACCATCACGCGTAGAAATCGCAAAAAACGCCCAGTACGGTTGTCTGTACCCGTTGCCACAACGGTAGAGCAGAGTAGCTGCTCGTCTCTCTGTCCTCACTCGAATGCGCTCACCAGCAACTCACAGCTCCTTCTTTGCCTTCACCTTTGGCCCGACCAGCTTGCAAACGTCGCCGTGGCCCTCGAGCTTGTAGCCGCCCTGCGCACAGCACGTGCCGTCTGCGAGAGAGAAAATGCACCGGTGCGTAAGCGATTATATTCGGCAATTTCGGCGCGTGTGAGCGCGCGCACAGTTGGCCTCCGCGTAATCCTCGGCCAAGCACGGATCAGGAGCGTCTTGCGCCGCGGAGACGTGCGAGATGGCAAGTGCCGACAGCAAGACAAACAGTAGGCGGTGCAGCTGCATAGTTGAACCTGTCGAGCGAAAAAATAGCGAACGAGAGCGTCAGCGCGAGTGCCTGTTGGCGAACGGGCGCGGTTGGCGGCGTGCATTCCACAGGGAATAAAAGATGGACGCTGACGTGGCTCCCACGACCGAGGGCGGAGTCCTTCCAGCAGGTCGCCGTGTTGCATCGATGACCGCGAGCGCCCTTGGTCCCACCTCCTGCGCATTGGGTCCGCATGCGACGGGCATGCAGAATGCTAAACACCTTTGCAGCACGGGCACCTTCACCTCAGCGACGATCTACTACCCAACCAGCGACGGGATGGGATTGCTGCCATCGATTGTGCTCGTCGGCGGCTGGGGATGTGGCGAGCAGGCGATGGCAGCCTGGGCTCCGTTCTACGCCTCGCACGGCATCGTGGCGATGACCATCGGCACGCCTGCACCGTGGATTGATTCGCCAGCCGATCGTTGCAAGGCGCTCCTCGACGCGAGCATGGCCTTGCAGTCGGAGCACGAGCACGAGGGCTCCGTTCTGCAAGGGCGCCTCGACGTCTCACGACGCGCTGTGCAGGGCTACTCCTTAGGAGGCGGCGGCGCACAGCTCGCGGCCCTGACTGACCTCACTCTCAAGTGCGTCATCGCCCTCTGTCCGGATGAGGGCTATATGTACCCATCGGCACACAAGCTTTCGTTTCCAAGTCCGCCGCCGACCGCTGTGCCCGTTCTCATCTTGTGTGGCGAGAAGGACGGTGAGGCGCCCGCCGAGAAGTTCGCATGGCCGCACTACCGTCAGACGGGCGCTGCCAAGCTGATCGTCGAAGTCAAAGGCGGGGATCACTACTTTCCACTCGGTCCGGCGGGTGGTAACAAGAGCCAGGCGGAGGGGGGGAGCGACGGCAGCCTCGAATTACTCAACTGCCTGACCCTTTGCGCCTGCTCGTTCTGCTACTGCCCTGTTTCACTTTGGTGCGCGCCGTGTCCCTACGCACTAACCGTTTCCGGACCAACCGGCCACGCCGCAGACCACGCGCCACGCGGCGCCATCGGCGGAGTGGCACTCGCGTGGCTGCGGCTCTTCCTGCAGGGCGACGAGACCGCGCGGGCGCAGCTGGCCATTCGTCCCGACATCGCCAGCGGCTTTGAAAGCAGTGGGGTTGTGACCCCGTTGGCGATGGACCGTTGAGTCAGCACAGTCCGGAGCCAGCTGGGCGCGAGTGCGCCACTGTAGGTGCGCCTGCGGGCGCGTGAGAGAGCGGGTACAGCGTGCACACGTCGTCGACTTGTACGACAAGGAGACCGTCATGGTGGACAATATCCTCGGCTCGCGCAGCTTCCTCGCTCCGACCTGCTCGGGCGCATACTGGATGCCGATGCAGAAGCCCAACGTGCTCGTCTCTTGCGGCAGGCACTGCATCCGGACCGTGCACCTCTATGCTGGCGAGCTGGAGCTGACCGTGCATGTTGGCACCGACTCGACCCCGTCTTTCCCATGGGCCGGAAGCGTTCCCGACTCCGCGTGCGCTCTCGTGCCGGACGACCCACCCGTCGTGTTCGATCAGGAGAAGGCCAAAAAATCGGGAGGATGGCCAGGCGATCATCAACTACTTTGGCTTTACCTTCCTTGGCTCTCTTTACCTTCTCGATAAAGTCCGGGCCAGGCGCAACGACAACGTTTACGGTCACTGCTGACATTGCGATAGACGTTGCGGCACTGCGTCGTCGGAATCGTATTGTGACTTGATGCGCTGGCGTCTCTAGCGTGTAGTGCTCGGAACGGCGCACACATGTCGTCCGGCTTCGGAAAAGCCACGGCCAAAGCGCCCGCCAAGAAGCCAGCCGCCAAGAAGCCGGCGGCCACTGCCAAAGCTAACACTTCAAAAAAGGCGGCACCAGCGACAGCAGCAAAAGCGGCCGCATCCGTGCTTGCTGGCAGCAGCGAAAGCAAACCAGAGCCGCCAGAAGCCACGCCAGAACCGCCACCGCTGCCGAAGCCGCCGACACCACCGCCCGAGCCCGAGCCCGTCATCGGCCAGGTAAAGGTGCGGTACAGCCACTACTGCAAGAGTTTTACTGTCACCGACGGCGTTTTACAATTCGGCCCGATCGACAGCGAGTATTGCATCTCCTTTGTCTTTAAAGGCGCTTTCGGCGCTCGGCTCGCGCTCGAGGAGCCTGGAGGCGGCCGCGTGCCAAAGCTCGCCGACGGCGCCGAACCCATATGGGCGGGACCGCTCAGTCGGGAGGAGGACGAGGAGGGCGATACCGTGGTTGTCGGCACCTTTGGCGGCGTGGAGCCCGAGCAAACATACCAACTCTTTATCGAGGAGGATGAGGGAGCAGAAGCGGCGGCACGCGCGGCCGGCTTGAGCGGCACTCAAGGTATCCGACGCGGCAACGACGCGGGCGCAATTGGCGGCGTCACGTCCGGGTCTGCCGCTATTACGGCGGAGCTCAAGGGTTTGAGCGTCGAGGAGCTGAGAGAGCAGGGTGAAAAGTATAAAGCGCTGTTGGAGGCGCGAGATCTGGAGGATTGCCTGTATGGCAGCGGATGACATGTAGGCCTATAGGCTAGATAAGATGCTGCGTGTGAAACCAAGAATTTCAATCGCCTCTGCAACGACACGAAAAAAGTTGAGCGCTGGACCCGGGGCGCGCGTTGCGCAAACCCTCAGGACAGCCTCACAGAAAAGAATGCACACGACCCGCCACTGCTCTGCTTCTCACGCACACGATCCTGCCCAATCGACCCGTATACGAATCCAAAAAGCTCCATCACCGCATCATCCGCTCTCCACTCCATATCCGTACAGTTTAGATGATGGGGAGGGCGAGCATGTCGGAGACGAATGGCAGGCTGACGTCACCGGCGGTTAAGGGCGCCATCGGCTCGCCAGCGTATGTGGGGACGCCAATGCCATCCATACCCGGGACGATGAGGCCCTTCGACTCGGAGATGAGGCCCATCATGCCGATCATCGCGAGGCGGCCTGTAAAGAGAGAGAGAAGCACGCAATGGTGAGTCGTGATCGAAAGGAATGAAAAATTCGCGGCTCTCCGCTCCGCTGCCGCCGCTCACCGTTGTTGATCTCAGCGAGGAGCGAAGTCTCCTTCTTCTCCGGCGACATCTTGCCCTGGAGGTTGAAGGGGTCGAAGAGCTCCAACGGCACCGGGTGGGGGATGCCGCCCTTGTTGAACGACGGGAAGAAGCCCGGCTTTCCGCCGCGCATGTAGTGCGTCTGGCCCGACTGAGAGAGAGCGTACTTATTCTCCGACCACCACTCGAGGAAGCCGACGAAGCCGATGATCTGCAGCTTCGAGGAGGTCGGCAGCGCATCCCACTGGTCCGACGGGCCGCCCGCCGCGCCAATGTCGGCAAACGAGATGCCGTTGCCCGTGAGGTCCCACGGGAAGGTGATCCCGTTCGCCTGCACGCAGTAGCCGACGAAGCCCGCCATCGCGACGCGCCCGTGCTTGATCTCGGCCTGGCGGAGGAAGCCGATGGTCGCCGCGTTCGACTGACCCCAGAACTCCATATTCGCCAGCGGGGTCGGGTTGTAGTAGCCGACCGCCTGCGAGACGAGAGAGCGAAGGTGGATGTGAGTGGAAGATTAAAAGGAATTAGCGCTCGAAAGAGGCCGCCTTCGCAAAATGCGCGCGCGTGGGTGTATGCGGCGTGCGCGAACGCACCGGGTTGAGCTTGGTCGCGAGCGCCTCGAGGTCGGCGATCGTCTCCATGCGCACATCAGCACGCGGCTGGGCGACGAAGGAGCCGGAGAAGGAGAGCTGCGGGAAAGAATCGAATGCAGCACAGGATCAGATGAGCGTTTCGGCATGGGATTTTTTGCGTTTTAGGCGCATTGAGAAGCGGGCTGTCGGTTGTGTGAGGGCGAAGGGGTTCTGATGACTCGTTGAGCGCTCTCACCGAGGCGGAGTGGAGCGCGAGAGCCATGATCGCGGAGATCGATGCTTTATTTTGTCGGGCCTCCCTCTCATTCTCCCGTGCTTCGACCGCCGCCGAGCTCGATAGGTCGATAGGTCGATAGGTATCGTCTGACACAACCCCGCCGAGGAACACGCAGTCAAGGCTTGCGCCAGCGCGGCTCGTCTTGGTTCGTTCCGCTGGAACGATGGCGTGTCGTTTTCCGCTTCCTCGAGGTCCGGCCGTCCAGAGTGCCTGACTGTTGTCGTCGGCCTGCCGCCTGTGGCCTCGAGGTGAGAGCTCTGACTCGGGTTGCGCCTCGGGAAACCGCGTAGGTGCGCCCCCAGTCAGTGCCTGCCGCTCCTCCACGCGTCGGTGGAGGTGCGATCGCAACGGTTGGAACTTAGGGTCTTCAGTGTGGACCGCGAGCTCTCTCTTCGTAAGAGTACTCACACACCACCCCTCGCCTTGTGCACCGAAGTGCCCGCCTCCGGATGTTGCCTGGTTCCACACCCTTCTTGTCCACCGCCGCCGTCGCTGCTGCCGTCGTCACTGTTGCTGCTGCGCTGCTACCACCTGGGAGGGAGAGGGAAAGAAAGTGAGCGCTACAATAAAAAGGCCTCCTGCCACTGCGGCCGTCGTGCTGCGCCTCGTCGCCGTCCGTCGCGCCGTCGATGACGCCGGCGCCGCGCAGCCGCAGCGCGAAGGCGTCGCGCGGCGCCGCGATGCCGCTCCAATGCAGCGCCTCGCCGTTGCGCAACGCGTCGCCGCAGCTCGGCGCCTGGCAGTCGCCGCTCTTCTTGTTGTGCACGCTGCTGGTGATGTCGTTGTGCATGTTGCAGAGCGCGTCGCGCGCGTCGCGCGCGCCGTCGCGGCCGACGAAAAATACGCGCTTCGCGATGCCGGCGTCGCGCCGGAACGGCACGCCGTCGCCGTCCGATTTCTCGCACTTGCTCTGCTTCTTGTTGTGGATTTTGGCGCAGGAGTCGCCGTAGGCCTTGCAGAGCACGTCGCGCGACGTGTCGCGGCTCTGTGTGTTGAGAGAAAAATCGGGCCTTCGACCGGCGTAAAAGTCGCGCGACGAGATTGGCTGTGGAGGCCTCGCGACGACGCGCGCGGCGAGGCCTTTTATGTTGGACGCCATGGCGGGATTTCCGTTACGAGAGGGTAGCAGAGGGCGGTGAGTTGGTGCGCGCGCGCGCGTCTCGTAAAGAAAATGGTGCTTGGGGTGTTTGTGTGCTCGGTTGTACGGACGCGCCGCGCCTCATCCGTTGCGCGCGCCTCAAAGACATCACATGTCTGAGGCGTCGAGACCCACGATGGCATCTGAATCAGCAGACGGCAGCAACAGCGCCTGGTGGGGCTTCCGCCGCGACGAGGTCGCGAGCGAGGCATCGACGGAGGGCGGCGAGAGCGGCGCGAGCAGCGTAGCACCGAGCACCTGCTCTGAGCAGCCCAACGTCGCGACGCTGAGCCGCGGCAATGTTTGCGACGTTTGTGGAGACGATTTGCCATCCAGGATGACCGTTTGCGCGGCGTGCTGGTTCAAAAAGTGGCAAGCGGTCGCGTCGCTTGGCCATTTCTCCAAACCCGGCCGTGGGGAGTCGAAGAAGAACAAGGTTGCTCCTGAGCCGGAGAGCCCGCATACCTCGGAGGCGGAGGCGGCCCCATCGAGCAGTGCCAACGAGCAAATAACCATGCCGGCGGGCGCATCATCGAGCAGCAGTGCCAACGAGCAGATGGGCACGCCGGCGGCCCGCATGTCGATGGTCAAGCTCGGCCTAATGCGCGGGCCGCCAAAGGGCGTCGACCCGGACGGCTGCGGGCTGCAGCTCACTTGGGAGGGCGTCGTCGCCGCCGTCATGCCGGGCGGCATCGCCGATCGATGGGGCGAGTTCCGCGTTGGCGACCAGATCGTGAGCATCTCCGATCAGCAGTATCAGGCGGGCACGCCGCTCGCGAGCTACTTTCGGAGCGGCCAGGACGCGTACCTATGCGAGGTGTTGAGGAAGGTGCCCGAGCAATCCAACGTTTGGATGTCACTCGCGAGCAATGCGGCGGCGCAGAAGCGGAGCGGCGAAGCCGGCAAGAAGAAGCGCAAGACGAAGGCTCCAAAGCCGCGCTTCGAGCACGAGGAGGCGGCGATACAAGCTTTGGCCTTTGCAGGCGACTTCCATAAGGGCACCAAGGGCACGAATAGGTTTTATTGAGTCTATGTCGGTGCGTCTTGTCACCGTCAGTACGACGTCTCGGGTACGGCCAACCATGACGGCCACACCGACAACGGGACATACAAATCCTTACAATCAAGATCGTTCGTCTGATGTGATGTAATTGTAAAGTCAGTAAATTTTGTTTCAAGTGCCGATTTTCACATCCCTTTCGCCCCTCGCTCTCACGGCTTGTGCATGCGCTCAAAGAACTCCTTCTCGTCGTGGAATGGCAGCTTGCATTGCTCCGCAAAGACGCGGTCGCTGTCCGAGTGGTCGCCCGGCCGCCCGGCCGCATCGCCGACAAAGAAGCTCTTCGCGACCTCCGGTACCACGCCGCCATTGCATTGGCTCGTAAAGAAGCTCCACGCGCCAGTCTCCGGCTTGCGGTACGAGTCCTTGGCGGTCGCGCAGAGGCAGAGGATTGGCGTCGGCGCGCACGCCTTGGCAAAGCCGTCGAGCCGGCCGCACTTCTTGAGGATGTTATTTCGTATCGCCTCCTCCTTTTTGAGGCGGTCCATCGACTCGTTGGTGACGATGACGATGGCATGGCCCGACGCGTGCAGCGAAGCGAGGACGGATGGCACGTGCTTGTACTGCATCGACCACGCGTTTGGATCGTTGCCGCCGAGTGGCGTGCGCGCGAGGCAGCCGTCAAAATCGAAGGCGGCGATTTTGGTCGAGGAAGTCAGCGCGCCGTAGGATTTGACGAGCAGGCTGCCGCCGTGCACCGACCAGCCGGGAGGCACTTTGACGGCGCGGAGCGTAGAGGCGCCGGCAGGCACGGTGACGGTTGTGGTGGAGGAGGATGCCGCAGCAGCGGCTGCGGCGGATGATGCCATGGATGCCGCTGCTGCTGTGGTGCGCGCGGCCTTCGACGGCGTCTCCGGCTCATCCTCGTCGGTGCTGCCGAGGTCGATGGATTCCGCAGAGCGCTTCTCCGCACTGCCACCATTTGAGGCAGACATTTTGGCGAGAATGCTGTGCGTGCTTCGGAGGCGCAAGGCGGGTGCGCGGCCGGCGAAGGCGAGCGCGGCGGTGAGGAGAGAGAGAGGCGCCGTCGCGACCGAGCGCTTGTGGTGTGGCAGTCCGTCGCGCTCGCGGCCGCGCGCCGCGCCCATGTCCGGCCAAGGGATCGTCACAGCCCTGTCACTAGAGTCCTGCTGACCTCGTCCTCTCCGCAACCGTTGGTTCGTTTGCGGCAACGAAACAGATTCCCGCCACCACTCCCGCCCTCTCCTCCAACAACCCCGTACCTTCCCGATGCGGAAGGAGACAGGAGGCGCAGCGGGACTCCTTCCCATATGTCTCGGAGCCGCGCGCCTCGCTTCAGACCGCTCAGACCCGTCGGAAAGCCGCGGTCTGAGCTCTTCGCGCGGCATCTCGTCCTCGTCCACTGCTCTCTTTCGCCTCATAAAATCATGGTCAAGTTCGGCGAGCGCCTCCCCGGCCTCATGCGCAAAGGCTGGGAGTCCAAGTACATCGACTACGCCAAGCTCAAGCGCATCATCGAGAACATGTCTGGCGACGCGAAGGCGTCCGACGACTTCTTCTCCAATCTGGAGCAGGAGATCGCGAAGGTCGACACGTTCGTCGCGTCGACGGTCAACGATCTTCGCAAGCAGTTCGGCTCCGACGAGTCCACGAAGGCGGCCAATGCCAAGAAGGTCCAGAAGGAGCTCGCCGTCCTCCGCGCGTACGTCGGCACCAACATCGTCGCCGCTACCAAGATTGTGAAGAAGCACGACAAGAACTATAACGAGCAGAAGCGCGAGAAGGTCTCGGCGCTCCTCCACTCGGCACCCGGGATGAGCGCCGTCCCCGGCTTCCAGCGCGAGATCAACGCGGCCCTCTCGCTCACGGCGTCGGCCCCGGTTCTCACTCGCGCCAGCACGAAGGAGATGAAGAAGGCCTTCGAGGACGACGACGACGATGATTCGGAGGCGAAGCTCAAGTCGCTCGCCGGCTGGCTCCTCGCCGACTCGGAGGCGGTCGAGCCGCGGGTCAAGGAGGTCCACAACGAGTTCTTCGCGGCCTGTACGCGCCCCGCCTTCCCCCCTCCCCCCTTTTTTTATTCGCACATCGCTCACTTTCCAACGCTCACCCCTTCTTCTTCTCCCCCTTCCATCCTGCAGACCTGCGCGACTGGACCTACGCCTCCGACGGCGAGGCGACCGGCCTGGTGGCGGACAACTGGGACGTCCAGTTCACCGACCCCTCGAAGCCGTGGAAGGAGATGAACGGCGGCGAGCGCGTCGTCGCCCTCCTCGCGGTCGTCTTCAAGCTCGCGGTGATTGTCGCCGCGCTCTACTTCTTCATCTGCTCGCTCTCCTTCCTCGCGACCGGCTTCCGCCTCGTCGCCGGCGCGCGCGCGGGCGAGATCTTCCAGAACTCCGCGGTCTTCAACAACCCGATCGCCGGAATGCTCGTCGGCGTCCTCGTCACCGTCCTCGTGCAGTCGTCGTCGACCTCGACGTCGATCGTCATTACCATGGTCGCCGCCGACCTCTTCACGGTCAAGCAGGCGATCTCGCTCATCATGGGCGCGAACATCGGCACCTCCGTCACCTCGACCATCGTCGCGCTCGCCCAGTCGGCCGACCGCGGCGAGTTCCGCCGTGCCTTCGCCGCGGCGACCGTTCACGACATGTTCAACTTCATGTCGATGTTCGTGCTCCTCCCGCTCGAGGCGGCGACGGGCTACCTCTACCACATCTCTCAGGCGATCATCAACGCGATGCCGGGCCTCGACACAAACAAGGGAGCAAAGTTCGACATCCTGAAGGTAGTCACGAAGCCCTTCACCAGCGTGGTGATGAAGATCGACAAGAAGGTGATCACGAAGCTCGCGTTGGCCAACCGACCGAGCGCGCCGCCTTCACCGCCTTCACCGCCGGCGCCTTTCCCCCCGCCTCTACCACCAGCCGGGCCACCACCGCCGTTCATGCCAGGCATGAACGTCACCATCGTAGAGGAGGAGGTCTCCGCGCCCAAGTGCGGCGGCTTCGGCGAGAACCGCATGCTCAAGCACCTCTTTGGCGTCAAGTGCGACTACATCTCCGACACGGTCGCCGGCTGGATCGTCCTCGCCGTCGCGCTCGCGACCCTCTGCATCACGCTCTTCCTGATCGTCTACACGCTCAAGAAGCTCCTCAAGGGCCGCATCGCCGTCTGGCTCCACGGCTCGGTCAACGGCCACGTCCCCGACATTAAGTGCGGCGGCCTCACCATCCCGATGAAGTGGCTCTCGGGCTACCTCGCCATCCTCTCCGGCCTCGGCATCACGATCTGCGTCCAGTCGTCGTCGATCACCACCTCCGCGCTCACGCCGCTCGTCGGCGTCGGCGTCATCCAGATCGAGCGCATGTACCCGACCGTGCTCGGCGCCAACATCGGCACCTGCATCACCGGCGTCCTCGCCGCGCTCGCCGCCTCGGCCTCGAAGCTCCACCTCACCCTCCAGGTCGCGTTCGCGCACCTCCTCTTCAACATCACCGGCATCTTCATCTTCTATGTCATCTGGCCGCTCCGTGCCCTCCCCATCAACGCGGCCAAGTTCCTCGGCGACACGACGGCCAAGTACAGATGGTTCGCGGTCGCGTACCTCATCGTCTGCTTCTTCCTCATCCCGGCGCTATTCTTCGGCCTCTCGATGGCCTCCACCGCCTTGTGCATCGTCGTCGCGCTGATCTGCATCATCTTCGCGGTCCTCGTGGCGGTCGTCAACACGCTCCAGACGAAGAAGCCCACGGTCCTGCCGGCCGGCCTTCGCGACTGGAACTTCCTCCCCGAGTGCCTCCGCTCGCTCGCGCCGATCGACCGCGTCCTCTGCGGCCCGCTCTCGAGAGGCCTCGCGACGCTGCCGTGCTGCAAGGGCACGACGGACGCCGCCAAGGAGGCGGCTCACGACCTCGAGGTCGCCGCCTCGCGCCTCGAGACGACCACCGCGAAGCGCACGGCAGCGTACGCTTAGAGAGCGCCGCTTCGTACTCTCGCATGGTGGCCACAAAGACGAAATGTGGAGGGACATGCCTGCAGGTTGCGGTCTGAGAGGTGTGTGCGGTTTTAATTTATGTGCGGTTGGGCGGGTCGGTAACGTGAACGGTAAGGACAGCATTGCAAGAGTGGTAGCTTCTTGTGTGTGTGTGTGTGACGTGACTCGTGAGTCTTAGCTATCTTAAAATACTTGCGAAAAGCCTCTTGTATAAACTGACTGCATCCATCCAGTCGCCCATTACCCATACAGCAGGTAACGGATCAATAACCGACAGTGTCCGCACGCCGGCCTTCGTGAAGGTCGAAAAGCTGTTTTCCTGGCGTCTGAGCACCTCCAAGCGCTCCAATAAGATGGGTGCTGGAGCGTCTACCTCACGACCGCGCGTCGCTCGTGCGTACGACCCGCGTCCCGTGCCGAGCTACGTCACGCCCGATGACGGCCTGGACGACGACATTGACGACGATCAAGGCGTCCGCTGCCCGATTACTTGCGAAATCATGCGCGAGCCCGTAATCTGCGCCGACGGCCACAGTTATGAAAAGGGCGCGATCGAGGCGTGGCTGCAGGCGAACGATTTATCGCCGCTCACCGGCCAAAAACTCGCGCACAAGCACCTCGTGCCAAACCACGCGCTGAAGAGCATCATCGAGGAGCGGCGCGAGCGGAGCAAAGCACGAGGTGGTGCAGGCGCTGCTTCGTCATCAAACCTCGAGGCCGGCGCGCGGCCGAGCCTCTCTGAAATGACGGGCGACGGCGCGACGTGGAAGATCCACCCGTCGCGCCTCGAGCTCTCCGATACCGTCCTCGGCCAGGGCGCGTGGGGTGTCGTGCGGCTTGGTAAGCTCAAAGAGGGTAGAGACTGGACGCCCGTCGCGGTCAAGATGCTACCGCAGGCTCCCGACTCGGTCGCCGAGGGCCTGGAGCAGGAGATTGAGACGATTGCATTCGCGACGCTCCGCTGCTCCCACGTCTGCCGCCTCTTTGGCGTCTGCGCGGTCGAGGGCACACGCGCTCTGGTGATGAAGTTGTACGAGTGCTCGCTGCATGACTTGCTACAAGGCGCGCCTGAGCACAAGCTCGATGTACGGACAGTGCTGCAAATCGGCGCGCGGCTCTCGCATGCGGTCGGCGAGCTCCACGAGTGCAACATTATACTGCGCGACCTCAAGCCGTCCAACATACTACTCGATAAATGGGGCTCACTCGTCGTCTCGGATTTTGGCATCTCAGCGCGCCTCGAGTCGTCTCTTACTGCCTTGATGCCGACAACGATCAAAGGCACGACGTGCTACATGGGCCCTGAGGCCTTCGATCCGGAGGAGTTTGGCGGGATCACGCAAGGATCGGACATTTGGGCGTTGGGCTGCTGCTTGGTGGAGATGCTCGCTGGCAAACCTCCATGGGTCCACGCGGATGGCTCTGCGGTGCCATACATGCAGATCATGCGGCGCGTGTGCGATAAGAAGGAGACACCGCCATTCCCGGACGGCCTGCCGATGATACTCAACGGCTTGTTGCTACGATGCTTTGCGACGCAGCAGAGAGAGCGGCCGACAGCGAGGGAATGCCACTCGCTGTTACTCGAATGCGCGGGCAGCCTCAAGGTGGATGGCCATGGAGATGGTGCGATCGAGGAGCTTGTGACCAACTACGCCCCAGGAACGGCCGCGCCAACAAACATCATGCCGGCGCCCGGCACAAACTCAGGCTCTAGCGGCAAGACGCGATCGGGACCATCGTCGAATG
>JACLAC010002579.1_pt1 | contig 18421 bp, 15 predicted proteins | sample 8027881 | NCBI WGS metagenome assembly JACLAC01 (sample SAMN15725517, study PRJNA655200) | protist metagenome | isolation source: fluorescence activated cell sorting (FACS) single amplified genomes of... | place: Spain: Blaines Bay Microbial Observatory, Mediterranean Sea | collected 2016-01-19 | reverse complement strand
GCGGGCCCACTCGAGTAGTAGAGTTTATTTTGGATTGAACAACAATATATAGACTAGTCTATATAATTGGCAATAATACCACCTGTGCCCTGTGCACTGTGCCCCACCCACAAACAACAACAAATATTTTAATAGCGTCTAATATTTTAATAATATATGGAGGAGAGGAGAAGAAGGAGAAAAAAAAAAAATTATTATTATTTTTTAACAACTCCTCCTATGAAGCCAGAGGACGGACTGGCCGTGATTGAGAACGTACGATCAGACTTCCGATGCTTAATATTGAAGGTAGATTTTGCGGAGGTATTTGAGGACAAAGGTACCGGAACAAGGAGAGGCGTGTAAACAAAGCAAGCATGAGGTTTTCGTCTCCGTTTCGTAAGGTGTTCAGTGCGCGTCCTCATTGCGCAAGCTTCCACGTTACACAAGCTTCTTCTGCTTCGCTGAAAGCTGGACTAGTAGGGCTTCCAAATGTTGGAAAGTCCACTCTCTTCAATGCGTTGACTCGATCTCAAACTGCGGAGGCAGCCAATTTTCCGTTTTGCACTATTGATCCAAACGTTGGCCTCGTTACTGTTGATGACTCACGGCTGGCAGAGCTCTTGGCATTCTACGGTAGCAAGAAGCTAGTCCCGGCAGTGTTCGAAGTTGTAGACATTGCAGGGATTGTTGCTGGTGCAAGCAAAGGCGCCGGGCTCGGAAATAAGTTTTTATCAAACATTCGAGCAGTAGACGCAATAGTTCACGTGGTCAGGTGTTTTAAAGATGAAGAAATTATACACGTCACTGGCAATAAATTTGACCCCTTGGAAGACATATCTGTGATTAACTTAGAGCTGGTTCTAGCAGACTTGCAAGTGGTGGAAAAACGGTTTATTAAATTAAAAAAGGATGCTCAGAGAGCAAAACACGGGCAAGGAAAAGATTTGCAGTCGTTGGAAGTCGAAATGTCGGCAGTGGGGAAGGTGCTGCCGTATTTGGAAGAGGGAATATCTGCAAGGTTGTGCCAAGACTTGACCAGCGAAGAAGAAGAAGCTCTGAACAGCCTAGGGCTCTTGTCCATGAAGAAAATGTTGTATGCTGCGAATGTAAGCGAAGACGATTTGATTGGTGGAAACCCTTTCGTTGAACTTGTCGTTGACCAAGCTGCTAAGGAAGGGGGACATTCTTGTGTAATATCCGCACAGGTTGAGGCAGAACTGATAGACTTGAGCGACGATGAAGCGCGAGAGTATTTACAGGTATTGGGGGCCAATGAATCCGGCTGCAAGGACTTGGTCAGGGAAACGTTTTCTTTGTTAGGCTTACAAACATTTTTTACTGCAGGGCCGAAAGAAGTTCGTGCATGGACGATTCGGAAAGGCGCGACTGCTTCACGGGCTGCAGGGGTCATTCACTCTGATTTAGAGAAAAGTTTCATACAGGCTAACGTTGTAAATTTTAACGAAGTTCCTGTTGATTGCGCTAATCAATCCGAAATTATTGACAAGGGCCTCATGAGAATTGAAGGAAGAGACTACGTTATGCAAGATGGCGACACAGTAGTCTTCAAAAGCGGGATGGCTACAAAGCAAGCATCTTCTTCCTGAGTGAGGACATTTAATAATAATTTTTTTAATAATAAATAATACAATAATAATGGCAATATTCTTCTTCATTCATCAACTATTTCTATATTAAGAATGCTGTGTATATGTATTACATATGTATATAAACACAGCACAAGTAAACACAGAGACCGTCGATTTACAATTGACGAGTATCTTTGGCTCGGAATTGAAAAAGTACCATGGACTTTGTGTAAACTATTTGAAACGAAGAGATCTTTATGAAAAAATGTTTTTTTTCTTTATTTTAAACATCCGAAAGAGGTTTTAGAAAGTACAAGTACGCCCCTGCGGTTTGTTATTCCAACACAAATGAATGAATAGGTGGTTGTTGGGGTGGCGTTTGGTCCAAATCGCCCATTTCACAAAAAATTGTCCCTAGGAACCGCATTTCCAAGTCAATTGAGGGCAAACAATTTACAAACGTTCGTTGAGGCGCAGACGTCTGGAGTGAAACAGTTGCCTGGTTTAAACTTATGCATTTAGGCGTCCTCCGTGCTTTCGTTTGTCATTTTCTTACGGAACGCTTCCATACTTTGAAATTCGAGTCGGATTTTTTTTCGCGCCAAGGACACTTAACGCTTTATTGAACAGGTGTCTACCATCGCATTTTACTTAAAGAAAAACAACGACGGTCGTCTTTTTTTTTTTAACAAAAATGATAATGCTTACATCGAATAATAGCATTATTTTTCAAAGACGACTTTGAGTTCCAAATGTATTTATTAATATATATATACACAGCATATAAATAAAAGAAGTACGAGGACTTGGTACGAACAAATTAAAAAAAACTTCTCCCTCCTCTTCTTTTGTGAACTTCGCAACTTCGCGGGACAGAATTTTGGGGGAAATTTATCGTGCCGCGAAAAATTGAAATTATACGACTTCGCCTTAGCAAATTGGTAAAATGAAGTAAAGGCAGCCTTCGCCCCTTCCCTCGAATTTACTAAGCTTTGTACGAACATTTTCAATGTCTCCAACAATTTTTTCGCGGGGGGATGGGCTGTTCCAAAGGTAGCCCAAAAATCGCCATCGAAATCATTCACTCTTCACTGGCACGAAAGGAAGTTCAGTGCACCTGCGCACACAATTTTTTCAGGCTTGTATGATGTTGTGCATCCCGTGACAGTTCCTTCCGTCCTGACGCAACTAAAATTTTGGGGAAACCCCAATTTTATGGGAATCCTTGCAAAAGGTTCGGGTTTTGAGACTAAACTTTCCTTTCGCTCCCCGTGAAGATGGCCAAGGTTTCCGTGCTCATTCCAACCCCACATGTACACTTCGTTGCTCCGAGTAACCGCAGCACTGTGCTCGGAGCCGCAAGCAATTTGAACAACATCATTTAGTGGCAGAACTTTCTGGACGAACAACGCAGTTTTCCCATCGCTACTTCTACCGCACTGACCGTAGTCATTTCGTCCCCAAGAAAATACATTGCCTTCGTCGGTCAAAGCGAGCATGTGGGACCATCCGCTCTGCACGTCAATCACTCTGGCGGTCCCAAAATCGGACGATGAAACTATACTCTTCGGCGAAATCGTAGAAGCCTCCTGTACGGAGCTATCTCCAATCTGATTGTGCTTATTGCTGCCCCAACCAAAGATTGTCCAAGCCCCAGATTCTAAATGCCCGAGACCCGCCGAATGTATCCAACCACAAACTACTGTGGAAAACTGTACGCCAACGGGAGTCTTTGTCGGAGCAAATTCACATTTAGGCCGCTCGTCACGGTCTCGGCCAAGTTGACCGTGTGAGTTTGATCCGGACGTATAGACTGTACCATTGTCAAATAAAACGAGAGTATGCTTCCACCCGCATGCAATTTTCTTTACTCGCACTTGAGCGGTACCCGGAATGTGCACTCTCGAAGGTGGGTTGAGAAGCTTTGAATTTTGTCTAGGAGAGCTTTCAGAAGCTGCAATTCCCAGCTGCCCATGTTTGTTTGATCCCCATGCATATACCTCGGTTCCACCAGTAGCTACTGCAAAGGTGAAGTTCCACCCGCAAGCAACTTTTTCTATCTTTTTGCCAATTAAACCGGGGACTAATTCAAAAGATGAACGTCTTGCACCCCTTAAGTCAGGGTCTCCCAGAGCACCATCAACGTTGTCACCGCAAGAAAATACATCGTTCGAGTCGTTTAAGAGTACACTGTGGCACCCTCCAGTAAATACCTTGGACCTTATCGAAGATTTAGCGCGATCATTATGTGCAGACTCGGCGGACGACACCTTCGTAGCAGAAAGAGTAACACGGGAAGGGAAACAAACGTCTGAAAAATGCCCTAAGCCAAGGGCTCCCGAGGCGTTCGACCCCCATGCAAAAAGAATAGACATTACGGAACAGTACAGTTGTTCTCCTCGAGAACAAAGTCAGTTAATACCCAAGCTCATGGAGACAACGGGTCTATGTTCCGTTCGAACAATCTGTGATTGAGTCTTTCCCGATGCGGTACCAGATACGGGTTTGCGTTCACAACGAGGGTTGAATTGTGCACGAAGGCCACTTATAACTTTAAAAACGCACTCCTCCAGAATATATTATTATTGATTGATGTGATTGATGATATGATGATGATAACTGATGAGATGATCGATGATGATACTCACCAAAACCTTGCCAATGTTCAACATGGTATTTGTTTGCAGTGAAACGAAATAGAAAGAAAATAAAAAAGAAAGAACTAAAATATTCCAAACATACTACTAAAATTATAAACAACATACATACAAAAAATATACATTTATTATTGTATTATTAGTCTATAAAATTCATTCGACGATTTTTTATCCATACCTCCTCCTACCTCATAATACCTCCTATAATACCGGTACCTGGTACCTATAATATATTAAATTAAGACGACTATAATATTATGTTAAAACTTTGCCAACAATCCGCAGTCCTTAACCAACCTTCCCAACATAGAAATAATTAAGGGTCTATTATTCTATTAATAAAATATTAACGTAATTATAGTCGTCTATTATTATACGGCAAGTTTATATTTTTTTAGAGTAGACGAAAATAAAGATGACAAATTTTTATTAAAGTTAAACTAACAACTAAGAAGCTCTGACTCTTCCTGTTTTGATGCTATTTCCATGTGCCAAATGTTTCATTATTATTACCTGTTTTTTGCTATGTTATGTTCTGTTTTTATTTTTTTTCCCCATTTCCATTGCTAAACCCTGTTTTTTTTTCGGCTAAAAACATTTGGTTCAAAAAACAGGTAATAATAAGGAAACATTTGGCACATGGAAATAGCATCAAAACAGGAATAGTCAGAGCTTCTTAGTTAGTTTAACTTTAAAAAATTTGCCATCTTTATTTTCGTCTACTCTATAATAATTTATTATTGGAGGGGTTCTAGTAGTAATAGTATAATTATTATTAGATTTGAAAGTACCGAGTTATTCCCTACGTCTACTTGTGAAGATTTGCGAGGCGTTGGGCCAAGTCGTCTAGCTTTTCAGGCTCACCATTCGCTTCGGACTTAGCTGTAGTTGTCCCAACCGCCCCTGCAGCGCCAAGCTCGTTCATCAGTTCAAGATTGTTTTCGTCCGCCACTTGCTTAATCAACGAGTTTACGTCATCTTCCGGCGTAGAGGTTGCCGTCGAGGAGGACATGGTTCCCTCCATATACGCAGTACGGACCTCAAGATCGTCGCTATTTTTTTCAAATTGATCCATCACCTGTGTCAACTTGTTGACATCCATAGCCCCCCCCTTTAGAGCTGCGTTCATGCCCTTAACCACGCTACCCATTGCTTTCGAGACTTGGTTCATATCTGCTGCTGTTTGAACTCTAGCAGCAACGGCTTCGACACGACTTTGCAAGCGCAACATATTGAGCGCTTGATTCTTCTCCCGGATTGCATTTTGCGCGTATATTCTAGCACCATCCGTATTACCCTTTTCAATTGCTTTCTTTAGTTTCTTTTTCTCAGCCTTTTCGTTCTTTAACGCCTTCTTCGAGTTGCGCCCGAGCTGCTTGGCAGTAAATTTCAGATTGAAAAGCTGGTCGTGGAGTTTTTTCGACATGCTTGCGCTAGGGTTGTCAAGCGTCAAGTGTGGTTAGGAGTCTTCTCAAAAATGTTAGTAGCAACGAACACTTTTCGTCCCGTAACTTATATTTGAAATGATTGATTATACTTATCGGGAAATTCGAAATGGTATTGTGTTGTTCTGAATACTTCTTGCGATGCTCGCCTCCCTCCGCCGGCCGGTGGTATTAAACTTCGGCGGTATAACAAATAACACACAACTACAAAAAAAATCATCAATCACGCACAACAACAAACAACGACGACGAACAAAAAACATTGAAGAGAGGGGAGGAGGATTAATAAAATAATATTAATATAACTACTAAGTTTAATTTAAGGAAATCACAAGTAATAAATAGGAAATATCAATATAGAAACACACCATTAGAAAGATTTTAAACTAAATAATACAGGGAATTAGCACAGAAGTTTTTTTTGAAGACGAGGAGAGAGGAAGAAGATTTATTTTTTTGGTTTTTTTTGGGGAGGGGGGGGATAAAAAGCCTCCTGCATGCATGCAGCAGCAGTACAGCATATGAACAAACTCTCTTATTAGATTATGACGCTGGACACTTCTGTTGACGCACTGCTGGCAGGCTGGCATTTTTTCATTTTTTCTTCTTGCTTACTTTATCGTGGTGTGAAAGAACTTACCCGGGCATTATATGCACAGATTTCAGATTTTAGATTTCAGATCTATTACGACTATCGCATTTCCAGTTATAATATTTTAAAAGAACTTAACCGGGCATTATATGCACCAAATCGATCGTTGCCCACAAAGTCTCGGAAGATGAATAATTTGTGGTGCAATATACTATTTCTTTGCCTCCTTTGCGCGACGGTGGCGTCGGGCAACCGACGCCTTAGCGACAGGGCAGAGCATAGTGCACAGGGCACGAACGTGATGAACACGATGAAAAAGAAAGACAAAATGTTCAGCAATGTTGATACTCTAGTAAAGGAAAGCAAACAGAACGAGGAGCGAGAAGACCAACAAGAAGAGAAGATGGAGAATTTCGAGAAATCAACGGACAAACGCCTTCGTGTGGTGGAGGCCCGAGCGGTAATCCCCGGCCCACCAGGCCGGGACGGCCGGGATGGAAACCGCGGTGAGCCGGGACACCGTGGTCGCGACGGTCGCGACGGATTGGCGGGCGAAGTGGGTACCCCCGGGAAAACTGGGAGGCCTGGCACACCTGGAAAGCGTGGCCCAGAGGGAAAGCAAGGGCCGAAGGGGGACGATGGTGTCGGCTTAACCTTGAAATCGTTCCAAATAGGTGCAAGCTACAACCGCGGCGACTACGTCTTCATGACCCCTTCAATGCGCAGCAAACACGAATCGATGTATATTGCACAGAAAAATTTCAAGGCGAAATCCATACCTGAGGTTGAGTTGGCGCTTGGCCACTGGGAAAAATTTGAAGCTCCGAGAGGTCCACCTGGTGAGAGAGGAGGAGATGGGGCAGACGGCAAGCCCGGGGAACCAGGTGCCCCGGGACGAGGGGACCGAGGTGAGCGCGGACCCCCAGGTGCTACCGGAGATACCGGAGAACCTGGACCGCGAGGTCCAACTGGGGGATCTGGCATTGATGTAGAAATTCCTGATACCCCTGCAGGTCCTGATGTCGGCAGTAAAATCCCGCACGGTACCAATGAATACTCTATTTTAGACCCGTCGAGTCGAACTGGAAGTGACCAGTATCCCCATGCAAATTGTAAACACGGGAAAATATCTGACACACATGGGTGGTGTAGCCATAAAAACGCAAAAAATACTTACTACCAACTGGACTTGAAAAATGTGCAAACTATATTGGGCGTTGCCACGAAAGGCAGAGCAGATGCTCAACAATGGTTGACATCATTTACTGTCTCCGTCTCTGCCAACGGTGACTCATGGGACTCCGTTGATAACGGTTATAAATTCACTGGAAACTCAGACGTCTACAAACTCAAAAATTCGTTTTTTTCAAAATCAGTGACGTGCCGATACGTCCGAATTGAAATGGCAGGATTTAATTCTCACGTGAGTCTTCGTGCTGCGATAATTTTCCCTAGGAGCAAAGCTGGTTCAATTTACTCTGGCTATCAAACGTTGGAAAATTCAGCATTAGCAATTTTGGATCCTCCGACTAAAGATCGACAGTCTTCTGGAGACTACAACTATGCCGGCTGCAAGCACGGAATGTTGTCTGACTCGCATGGTTGGTGCGCCGCGTCTTCACAAAACGGACACTGGTATGTGGCCGATCTTGGAAGCCCTTTACCGGTGCAGGGAATTGCAACAAAGGGGCGAGGGGATGCCTCTCAGTGGGTGACAAAGTACAGTGTGTTTGTGAGCAAGGACAAAGAGAATTGGTTTGCTGTGGATGGTGGTAAGCTCTTTACGGGGAACAAGGATAATTCGAGGCTAATGGTGAACCGGTTTTCTGAAATTCTTAATGCACGCTACGTGAAGGTGCAAATATCAAACTGGAAATCGCATATGAGTTTTCGTATGGGCGTGGTGGTCGCAAAATCTCAGACGAAAGGTGTTGTAACTAACGCGCGCACCGATGCAACAAAACTTGTAGTAATGGACCCCGACTCTGGTCACGACTCCGTCCCTACTTACCCTCATGCTAACTGCAAGCACGGGATGCTCTCGGACAGCCATGGTTGGTGCGCTGCAAAGGGTTCAAATAACCAAGGAGCATGGAAGCAGGTTGATATGGGACATGTAACTGATATATTCGGGTTTGCTACCAAAGGACGGGCAGATGCTGATCAGTACGGGACTGTATTTACTGCTTTTGCGAGTGTGGACGGTGACACATGGTATGCTGCAGACTTTGGCACAGAATACCGAGGAAACCGCGACTCATCGTCCATAAAACTCAACCCATTTTATAACAAAGTCAGGGCCAGATACCTTCGCGTTCAAGTTGTATCGTTCAAAAGCCACCTGAGCCTTCGCCTAGGCGTTCTCGTCTCACGGTCATCCAAACCAGCGAGCTCGATATTTACAAACAAGAAAACATTGGAAAATTCAGCATTAGCAATTTTGGATCCTCCGACTAATGATCGACAGTCTTCTGGAGACTACAACTATGCCGGCTGCAAGCACGGAATGTTGTCTGACTCGCATGGTTGGTGCGCCGCGTCTTCACAAAACGGACACTGGTATGTGGCCGATCTTGGAAGCCCTTTACCGGTGCAGGGAATTGCAACAAAGGGGCGAGGGGATGCCTCTCAGTGGGTGACAAAGTACAGTGTGTTTGTGAGCAAGGACAAAGAGAATTGGTTTGCTGTGGATGGTGGTAAGCTCTTTACGGGGAACAAGGATAATTCGAGGCTAATGGTGAACCGGTTTTCTGAAATTCTTAATGCACGCTACGTGAAGGTGCAAATATCAAACTGGAAATCGCATATGAGTTTTCGTATGGGCGTGGTGGTCGCAAAATCTCAAACAACAATTTTTTCAGACAAGAAGCCCACAAATTATAAAGTAAATGACCTTTCGTTGCAAAGCCGCAGTGCATCCAGCACATACAATCATCCCAACTGTAAGAAGGGAATGTTATCCAAGCCAAATGGTTGGTGCGCTGCGACTTCACAAAATGGAGTTTGGTATGAGATGGACATGGGGAAAGTCCGGCCACTCGGTGGTGTTAGAACGAAGGGGCGAGGGGATGCCAATCAGTGGGTAACAGCATTTCAAGCCTTTGTGAGCGTTGACCATAAGTCATGGTATGCAGTAGAGAACGGTAAAGAATACAACGGCAACCATGACAACAAACACAACCAAGACACAGTCTTTGCCAGAATTTTAAATGCAAGGTACGTGCGGTTACAAATTAGCTCGTGGCACTCTCATTTAAGTATGAGAGCAGCACCCTTAATTGAGAACTAAGAAAGCAAAACCTGATTTTCCAAGCTGCGGCGCGAATGTTTTAGAGGTGCTCGTTTTATCACAGAGAATACAACAAAGGTGTCTTAGGCTATATACGATTAGGTAATTAAAAACACAAGAAAATTGGCTGTTATTTAAAAGTAACTTAATTAAAATTAATGTACTGCGAACTGAAATCTAGATTTAGACATTCTAGGTTTGCATTTGAATCGGTTATAAGTGGATTAGCGCTGCTTCCACATGACCCATAATCAACTTCCTCATCCGGTGTCCCATTCATAGATGACTCATTCCCTGTGAGATTTTCAAAGCAATATTTTTTTAATGTACTGGGTACCGTAGTAGACTAGTAGGACATTTATACTTGAAATGTCCTGTTGTATTTCCCTACTAAATAATGAATTAAGTTGGTGTACGGGTATTAAAAAGACCGGGCACGAACCCCGAGCCCGTATAATAAGCTATTACCACCAATAATTAATAGTCCCTCGACACGATTGTGGTGCGTCTTCAATGTTAACCAAGCCTAAAAAGCCAATAAAGTCATAAACGCCTTTGTAATGCAGCTGTTTTTTTCACCCTAATCTCCTTGCGCGATTTTTCGTCCATGTGAATAGATTTCAACGATTTCGCGTACAGTTTTATGGGGAAATTTTTCGCCCTCTCCATGCTTCCTTCCGGGTGAAAGTACTCCACGAGGTTCACAAGAACCATATCAATGGCAAGGAGCACCATTGCAATTATTCCAAGCACCGGGCCAACTTTCAGAGCGATCAGAAGTTTCTCGTACAGAAATTTCTTCTCCTTCTTCGTCAAATTGTCGTACACTTGGGATGTTCGTTCGGCAACCGTTCGCCAGTGGTACATGCTTTTCACCCGGTTGTGAAATTCCATCGGGTCTACCTTCTTTATGAGCGGCAGAGCGCTGAGAAGGGCATTGGTCAAGCTTTGAGCTGAAATCTTTTCTGCAAAAGTAACCATGTCATCAGGCAGAACTTCTGGTATTCCACCCACGGATGTGCTAACGACGTACAGCCCACAGGATGCCGCTTCTAAAATTGCAATACAGAATGACTCTGTCAACGAGCAGTTCAAAAATATGTGCCCTCTCACTAAAGTTTCTTTTACTTGTCTGTTCGTAAGTTGGCCCAGCATTTTGACGCGACTGTCCAGTTCATATTTCTCTACCATTTCTTCTAGAACCAGCCTCTTCGGACCATCGCCACCAATTATAAAGTTAACATTGTCAACTCGTGCGCAAACCTGAGGGATTATATCTACTAGCAAGTCAACCCCCTTCCTATATACTAAGCGACTGATTACAATAACGTGAAATACATTTGGGTCAAGGCTATTGCGAACTCTTAGATCCGGAGTAAATCTTACTGTGTCCACAGCATTCGGAATCACAGCGACGTCGTCGGGCCTAACGGATGCCCGTATGACTAGGTTTTCCCTGCAAGTGTGGGACACACATATTGCACCATCAACTGTCGTCAACGTAAATTTCAAAAGCTTATTTAGATTGATAGACGCCAAATCGTTCAGGGAAAATAGGGAGTGGTCGGTATATACTGTAGTGTACCCCATAGTCTGCGCATGCAATAGACACTCGTGCGTAAGCGATGAACATGCTTGATGGCAGTGAACGATGTTAATGTTCTCTCGAATTAAAATATTCCTAAATATTGGCAATATACCGTGGAACGAGGGAATCGTGACTTGATCTACGTGCAAAGTGGGGAATACATCTTCTATTGTTGCCAACGGAATATAGTACACTTTCAACCCATTCGTCATATACCTTATACCATTTCTATCATTGTAAGCATGGGTAACGATAATAACTTTGTGCCCCATGCGCAACAAACTTTGCGACACAGACCATAAGTGCATTTCTACCCCTCCTAGTCGCGGATAAAAAAAGTCGCACACCATACATATTGAATGCTTCCGGCGGTGGTGTGTGCCGCCTTTCTTTTCCCTTGCTGATGGGCGAGGAAAGTTAGTAGGCATCTTTAAAAGAATACTAAATTAAAATTCATGCTTTCAAATGTGATTTGATAGCAGTTATTTTCACTTTGCAAGAGCCCGTGGATTTTTGTAGTTTAAAGACCTTTCAGTGAATGCACTGCATGTGGCTGGCCAGTCAAAGAGGACGATGGAGACTGCTGCTACTACTATTATTACTACAGCTCCTCCGTTTTTAAAATTAAAAAAAAATAAAGGCCTCCTAATAATTTTAAAAAAATACCAGGAACCTACCGGTTAAAATTACCTTGCGTGCCTGGTACAGTACCGGTACCGTACCAGACCGTACCGGTACTGCACAAGAAGACGACAACTAATAATATAATAATAATAATACAACAACAACATCATCATCATCTCTTCTTCTTTTTTCTGTCTCTTCCTCCTCCTAGTTTCTTAACACTTATTACTCCTAAACGAAGGTTTACTCCTAAACGAAGGTTTTATGATATACAAAATTTAAGACAATGCTAGTGAGCAAGGTTTTCCCCTGCCACCTTGTTCACGTCATGGGTGGTTTCGATAATAAACAAAAGTCGGACGAAAAGGACTTTCTTTCGGCGGCTGTATCAACTCGGCAGCTATTGCAGAAAGCATACGCTGCGACGATGCTCTCGATAAGCAGCGCTGAGATCGCACGATCAAGCGGAGCAGCTGCACGTATCTCAAAGCCCCAATTGCGTGCGGAAACCTACTTTTTGGGTGAAAACAGTTTAGATGTATTGGTGAAGAGTGCACTGTGTGCAGTTTTTGAGTTTCAAAACCAGTTAAATCAGCAAAAGCTGAGTGTGAGACTGAAAGGTGCAAAATAGGTAATTAAGTAAAAACAAAAAATTGGCTGTTATTAAGAGACAAGAAAATTGGCTGTTAGTTAAGTAATTAAAATTAATTGTACTGCGAACTGAACTCTAGATTTAGACATTTGAGGTTTACATTCCTTCATGTACTGCGAACTTATCTTTGCTCTTTTGGTTTTACTAATCGCTTTATTCATGACCTGAATCGGTATATGGATTAGCAATGCTTCCAGATGACCCATAATCAACTTCCTCGTCCGGTGTCTCATTCTTATAGGTGACTCATTCCTTGTGTGATTTTCAAAGCAGCGGCGTAATTATTTTAGAAGTTATTAAAGCAAGAAAATTGACTGTTATTTAAGTAATTAAAATTAAATGTACTGCGAACTGAACTCTACTGGGGTGATCTTAGTAATCGATATACCCTTGCCACTTTAGTCGATTAAATCATTTTCATATACGTACTCCATGCATGATCCGAATCGGTGAGTTAATTAAGAAATTAAAATTTATCTTCCTCATGTACCGCGAAGTTCTCTAGATACTTACATTTTATCACCATTTACACCCTTTTTTAAACAGAGTAAAGTAATTTTATTTAGTGTAAGCACGGGGGCCTAGAAGCTTTGAGTTCGAATTAAAATTTAAATCCTCCTCCTAAAAAACAGAGAGAAGGTTAAGTGAGAGTCACTTTTTAGTAAAAATTTTTATTTCGTTGTTTATGAAATAGGACACCGGATGAAGAAGTCGATTATGAAGAAGTCTCGTCGTAGTTTTTTTTCTTACCCCCTTTCCAGGTTGTATTTTTTAGATTCAATTTACAGGGTTTGCAAAATGATATCTTTTCACGTCACTCACGCAAGTGATAAACCCAATTTCTATTTAGTTGACTGTTTTCGGTGCTATTCTTGTGCTTCATCCTGCACGATAGTTTAACTACGTTTTCGCTTCTTCGCGCCGCTTCTGCTGTGGTCTGCGCCTCGGGAAAAGTTTCGACGCTTTCCTCGCTTCCCCCTTGTATCTGGTTTCCGTTCGCCCCAACCGCCCCGGTCAAAATCATAAGTACTACGAAAGTCGTCAGAGGCCTGCCCACCTGTTTTGCCACGCCCCCATTCCCGCCCCTCTTTAAATCCAGGGTCGATCTCTACCTTTATAAAACGATCGTCAAACTTGGCACCATTTAGCAAGTCCACGGCGCACACTGCTGCCCTATGGTTGTAGAACTGAACGAAAGCGAAACCACAGGGGGTGCGAGAAATTCGGTTTAGTCCCATCTTGATGCACCGTACCTCCCCACAGCAAGAGAAAAAATCCTTTATTTGGCTTTCACTGGCATAAAAAGTTAAATTTCCTATGTAAACCGTGTCCGAATTTTCTAACGCATTCTTGGCATCATCGTAGGTAGGAAAAGTTCTTCGGTCCCAGTAAATTTTTGAGTCTGGGCGTAGTTGTTTCAATACGGACGCCATTGTTTGTCGACAGTATTATCCTTGGTTTTCAGAAACACTGACCACTTGCAATAATGTTGAGCGTGACTAAGGGCGTGATGCGTTCAAAGACAAAGTTACCAGTTTGTTTATCTGATCTCCGCTTTCGTGTGTTAATCTTCCATGGTAAAAAGTGCTCGAATTCAACTCCTCGAAAGAAATACATCATGATTTGGTGGAGGAAGAAGAAGAAGAATTTTTTAATAATAATAATAATAAAAAATAAAAAATTATAATACAGTAGTAGAATTCACGCTATATGAGCAACTTTTTTCTTTTTGTTTTTTTTGTAAAAATATTTTTACTTGATTTTGAACATAAACACAGCATAGGTTATTATCGATAATAATATTATTATTTATTACTGTTAATTACAGTATTATTTTATTTTTTTCCTTCTTTCTTCTTGGTTTTACCGGTTCGGTACCTGGTACTGTATCTTGAAGTGTCTAATACTAGACGACTATTATCGGATAATACGGTATAATACCTGTACCTGGTATTATACCTGGTACCGGTACCTGTAAACAACAACAACAAAAATTTTAATATTTCTATATTTCTTCTTTCTTCTTCTTCTTTCTTCTTCTTTTTTTCTTTCTTACATTTCCTAACCATTTCATCCTTTTGATTCAATTACCAGTACAAAGTTTTGGTCTAAGGGAACTGTGTGGAGAAACTATGAGTGTCCCACCCTCGAAACGGCAGTGCCGACGAGCGCCTGCCTCGTTCACTCCATCCCCGGTGGCGGAAATTGACGTGGCCGTGGTGCCTTCGGGCTGCTCCACTGTATTTGTCATTATTGCAGAATTGAAGGAGCAGAAAAGAGTCCATGAGCAAATTTCTCCGTTGAGGAACACAATCATGCAGAAAGTGAAGCGCTGCTTTCAGGATTTTCACTCTGGGAAAGAGCTGAGCGACTTTCCTGCGATAATATCGCAAGCAAAAGTCCTTTTCAATTTGGTTCCGGATCCCAAGGAGCAACGCCGGGGAAGAGTCCAGGATGTGTTCTCTAATGTCACATCCCTTGTAGCGCTGAGATGGTTTCTACGGGAAGGTGTCCTCTGTTCCCCACACGATATCCAAAAGGAAAGTGGGCTAATTCTTAGCGACTCCGAGTATTTGTTAGGGACAATTGCAATGGCCAGAGAGCTGGAACGCTACTCGGTTGGCAGAGCGACCGTTGGTGACGCAAGGTCAATCGTGCTGTGCAAGCGGCTGGTCAGCTCTCTTTTGGGTGAGCTCATGGGCTTCGATTTTCGGAACGGAACTTTGCGACGGCATTACGATGGAGTTAAGTATATCAAAAAGCGATTGGAAGATTTGCTTTACGAGCTTTCTCTAAACTCTAAGACAACTGACGAACTCGAAGCCATGGACAAGGACCTGGTCGACCACCACGCATTGAACGAAGAAAATTTTCGCGAAATGCAAACACGCATGAGCCAGTACGATGCAAAACGCGAAGAAGTTATCAAATCTTCTCGCGATATTCAAAAACTTTCAAAGCAATCCGTCTACGGTCTTCACCGAGGAGGGAAAGCCATGGCAGGAGCACTATCAAATTTAGAAAAAGCAAAAGACCAGGCAATCGCCCTTGGGGAGGTGTTGGAAGGTGAGCCGTCCCTTCGGGTTGGCTCGTACGCAAATGCTTTGGAAGAGTGGGTCGAAGGGCGCATATACGGTGAGTGGTTGAAGGATAGCAGCACTATCGTTTCTATCGGCGACTTAAGGAAAGAAATACACGTCACTGCTGACGAGTATCTAGGAGGCTTGGGAGATTTTACCGGGGAGGTAGGTCGATGGGCAGTCGCTGCTGCGACGAAGCGGGATTCAGCGAGTGTCATGTCCGCGTTGGTGGCTATAATGCAAGTGATGAACATTCTGTTGGATATTAGCGAAAGTGGGGACATGCCCGGTAGAATCAACAAAAAGTTGGGGGCTCTGCGAAAAAATTTAACTAAGCTGGAGCAATTGCGATATGAACTGGCTCTCGTGAAAGGCACGGGGAGGAAGACACTTGTGGTCAGCCAAACAGCCGAGAATGGGAGCGAGGCCTGAGCTGCAATATGTTGCAAGCAACGCCATCATATAAAACAAAATACTGGGGGGCTTTTATTTTACTCGTATGATATACTAAATGTAAGTATTCAAAAATTTTGTCCAGTAAAATTAAGTACTTAGTAACCTAAGATTAATCTTAAATAACACCCAAATACAAGCGTGCAAAGGTTCATGACGGATAAGCCAATTATAAGAACTAAATGTTCGCGGGGCCTTGCAGTCCCTGTTCTCCGTCACGTCCTTGTGCACAAGGATGGTTGAGACTTTATTCAACTCCTCAGCAGTCGCGGTTACCAAAACAGTATACCAAGCTTTAAAACTTTGTCGGCTCCGTTATGGCTCGATATTGTTACGACCCCAGATAATTCAAGATCAGTAAATTTTCCTGTACTGGGAGTAGTAGCCCCGATTAGTGTGTTATCGATAGAACCGCCGTCGATTGTTAAATCATCGTTGACATTGGCATTCGTAATCGGGCTTCCATTCCAAGTCCCGCCAGATATATCTAGTACCTTGGTAATGAGAAGATCATTTATTTTCTCAGTAGTGATTTCTAAATACGTCTTCATACCCGCTTTGTCCTTTCCAATCAACGTGTGCCCGTCTGCATGAATCAGTTTTACTTTATTCCACTCCTCAGCAGTCGCGCTTACAGCAGTTCCACCTATTTTTAACTTACTCAGTAGAATATCAACCGTACTTGTAGCTGAAAAATCAAGTCGCCAATGCCGAACTTTCCTGCGCTTACTTTCGATGCAGCGACAGTGTTTATTTTGGCATTGGTCACTGCTCCAGCTACAATATCATATGTTGCGATAGTACCATCCTCTATCTGGCTCGAAGTTAGTGCTAATGTAAGGCCATTCACCTGCGCCCCATCAATAACGTTTTTCACTTCTACGTTCGTCTCAAATTTACACTCGCTACCTCTCCACAATCTTCGCAATAGAAATCTACTTTTCTTAATTACACTGATTAAAACTTATGAGACGCATTTTCTTATAGCACCCTTTTCAAACCCTTTCCTTGCGACAGTATCGTCAACGAAATAGTAACCGAGCAAAGTTAGGTTTATAGCGATCAAAAGGCCCACCAGTTTGGTGAACCAGTGAAGGCTAACGCTACCAAAAAATGCAATGGACATCCCCAAACTGTTCCACATTCTAAATAGCGAGAACGCTGCTTCCATTCTGTCTTGGAAGGTTTCTCCGATAACATTGTAAATTTGAGTGATAAATACCGCATCGGCGACGCCGTAAAGGATAGAAATTCCGTACAGTGTGAAGTATGCACTTGTCTGGACTTGCCACACCATCATGAAAAGAAAAATAACAGAGTACACGACATAAGAAAATATCATCAAGTTGAGCCGACCGACGACGGGAGCAATTTTTCCAATGAACAGGCAAGCAACTGCATCAGCCCCACCAAAGGTGCACATTACAAGACCGATATGGTGTATACCAAGAGATTCGCGAACTAAATCCTTACTGAAATCGCTGCATAAAAATCCAAATGCGAGCCCGGTAAACAGAAACCATGGTGTCAAAAGTAACATTTGAGGGTCTTTGATGAGCAAAAAAGTAGACATAATCATGTCTTCGGTACTCGCTGTGTCGTCGATTTCAGAGGGAGACTCCTTTTCTTTCTTCCGCGAAGCTTTAGGTCTACTTTCACCGTCCTGGGAATCATTGATTTCATGAATAGGTGTTAAAAGACACAAAAGTCCGCTGGCAAGGCTGGCCATCCCAAGAAACAGGGCAAATAAAACAAACAGCGTCTGCTGTGAATGCCCGTTTCGAAGTACAATGCTTGACACTACGTTTCCCATTATCTGGTTAACATTGTACAGCCCCCAAAAAATACCGTTGAATAAGCTAAGTGCAGTCGGAACGTCGACATTGCCGTTGCTTGTCCGGGAATACCCCAACGCACACTGTGTAATGTATACGCCTTGCGCAGCCCACATAAATGCACACCACAAACCAACTGAAGCCGATGCAGGCATTAATGTGAACCATGTCGGTTTCACGTGCGCTACCACGAACGCGCAGACAAAAATTGAACTAATTATCATTGTGTACTTCGGAGAAAGGGACCGAACGACAGCAGGCGCCAGAAGACACCCAGCCGTGTACACCAAGTACAAAGTTGCCAGAGCATTAGCCCCAAGGTTATCTTGCGCGTTCAGGCTACTCTCCAGATTTTGTATAGCACTAAACGGTGCAAAGGAGAAAAAGAACGAGACTGTCAGCAGCAGCATGGACGTAAAGTACCCGTCGATACGGCAGGTAATAGAAGAGTTGGGGGCCTCGCGTGCCTCCTTTCGGCCGGATCCTAGCAAAAGATCGCGTTCATTTTCAGACTTTGCCATGATTCCAAAGAAAGTTACACCTGCGAATGTACCTAGGAATGTTTCCTTTTTTACAGTTTCTTTCGCGTTCTCTTTATTCTTCTCAAAGTCGCTGAACGGAGACTATAGCAGTGA
>JACLAC010005528.1_pt1 | contig 18423 bp, 11 predicted proteins | sample 8027881 | NCBI WGS metagenome assembly JACLAC01 (sample SAMN15725517, study PRJNA655200) | protist metagenome | isolation source: fluorescence activated cell sorting (FACS) single amplified genomes of... | place: Spain: Blaines Bay Microbial Observatory, Mediterranean Sea | collected 2016-01-19 | reverse complement strand
ATAATGAAAGGTCAATCTACCTAAGTAGCCACCTAAATGTCCCAATTTTTCGGTCCCGCTCAATTAGATAGATGCCATGAACCTATATCTCCGTTAAATGAATCCCTATCGGCGAACGCTGTCTCCATAGTGGTAACCGCTGACACTTCCCAGTTACTAATATATCCATAAGTTGCTGTCGCTGATGATTCATCAGAAAACCATTTGCATCACTCACACAAAATTGTAACGTAATAATGTGGCGATACTAGTTATCAGAACAGGTCCCCTGACTACAGCAATCACTTTCAATAGATGCCAGAGATCCTTTTTCTAACTCTTCTGTTGTCGCTTTTCGTACTGCCATAACCTTAACATCAAAATGCAATATTTGATCTGCTAACGGATGGTTCGTATCAACCGTAACCGTTTCCGCATCTACAGCTACAACCTCAGCGATCGTTCCCCCCTGCCCTCCGACTTGAAAACGCGCTCCAACCTGTACATTCTCAGGGTCTTCGAATTGGTTTAGTGGAACCTGAGAAACATTTTCATCAGATCGGACACCATAAGCATCTTCTGGTGCAACCGCAACTTCTAAGCTATCGCCTTCTTTTTTACCTTCTAACTCACGCTCTAACCCTTTAATAATCATGCCTGTTCCAAACATGAACTGTAACGGATCCTGTCCTTTAGAACTATCTAAAGGCTCTCCTGAATCATTTTTAAGTGTGTAATGTATATCCACTACCATGTCTTTTGTTATCATATTATTATCCTTTTCTATTTTATTAAAACCTTATGCATGCTACATTTTAGCGCTGTAGATAGATTTTAAAAATTAAATACTTAAAAGTTTCAGTTGCTCATAAGCACTAATTCGGCCACTCCCGTATGACTCCCGATGAATGTTAAGTTATTTTTTTGTGTCACCATCGGAGGCTTTGCAAGCCTGAGGTCAGGAGGTCGATCCTCCTCAGCTGCACCATTTTTTAACCTCTTGTTTATACAAGGGGTTGTTTTTTGGCCCTCCCGTAAACAATTCTGATACAGCCACTTATACACGTTATCTTATAGGATGCTATATCTGTAGGTTGCATGAATGTGCGCGACCTTCCTATAGTGCTCATAATTTTAATATATTTCCATTACCAAATCATTACCAAATTCTCCGGAACGTGGAGGCATTATGGCATCTGTACATGAGCGCACAGGAAAGAAGAAGACCAGTTACTGAGTAAGCATTTAGCTCCAAACAAGCCAAGGACCATGGCAAAGAACGAAGGCTTTTAACACCAAATCGGATGCCAATACCTTTGTCCCGATAGCGAAGGTAGTCAAAAATAATAGTAAAATGAATCTGGCACCACCAGAAGAAGTAGATCTGTGGGTGAAGCAAAACCACCTTAATACAGAAGAAGCTGTAGCGGCATTTCCTTTTTATGCGGCACACTATATGCTGGTTGGAAATCCCGTCCCCCAGTCGATTGGGCCGTAGTTGAAGAAGAATATTCAGATGCCAGAATTGATCGTGCCGGAGACAAAACGGATCTTTCAGGAACACTCTTGCCTCGATTGAGGAGGATCTGTAAGCCTCGTGCGAGTATTTGGTCTCAGGCAAGTGGCCGCTCGAGCGCGATCTGTTATACAAGATCAAAACCAGCCGGACAAAACTATGGAGCCCTGGTAGTACGGATGAGTCCCAGCACGAGCCCTCTGCTAAGAGCGAATCAGGTGACCTAGACGAACCACCCTGATTGGGAAGAAGGCGAAAACTCGATTATTGGCAAACCCATCAACGACCTGTTGGCCAACGCCAAGCTCTGGTGCTCCCTTTCCAACCGCCTGGCCGTGGGTCAGCAGATGGATGCGCCGATCCGCATAAAGATAAATTGCCCTTGGAAAGACGTTTACTGCAAGACGGTAGATAGCGATAAGGAGGTAGGTGTAGCAGATGGCGACGTGTATACCCTGCTCACATTAATGGACATCCCACTCAGACAACGAGCGATGGGAATGTATCAGGCAAAGCGAAATTTGGTTCAACCAGCAATACCCAGTGCGGACTCTTAAGTCCGGCCGTGCTTTATAGGTCGTAGTACTCGAGTAGACACGACGAGTAGCTTTTCTTTGCACAACAGATATCCCCTCTACCTTTCAGGCAGAGGGAATATCTTCATTATAGGCTGGAACCTACAAAATGAGCAAAGAGTGTTGCTCACTACGTCGATTGTAGCCTACGTAAGCACTCGATCAACAATTACGCTTACATGGATTGGCCGGTTAAATATTCGGGTTGTCACGTTATTCTATCGGTGACCTAATGCTCCGTGGGCTCGTCGTGCATACCCTTTGTCAATTCCCCAAATTCTTTCACGTGAGCAGTATTGAGATGTGCGTTAAAGGCCTGTTGGCTTTTCCAGCACGATTGAATACGAAACGTCCGAGAATCTTCACGCTCCTAATAACCGTGTATGTACTTACAACCGTCCTCTTTACTAGATTCCGTTAAAACGTGGATAAAGGCGTTTTTGAATTGTTTTTCGTGTTCCGCATGCACATGAAATCTAAAAAACCGGTAATCCATATAAGGTTTCTTTTCTTTAAATGCCCGCTTAAACCCTTCCCGACCTCATATCGCTCCCCCTATATGATGCATACTGCCTGTGATCTTCCAGCTTCCGTCAAATTCGGCTTTGGACCATGGGTTAACCACCTCGCTCCGCTCGTGCGTTTTTCCATCTTGCAAGACCGCTTTGCCAGTTTCCTTTACGACCATAATAGCTGTACGTTTCGTGCCGTCCGGTGAATGCCAAATATCCGTGTGCAAACTCTCAAATTTCACCTCGTACGACTTGTGTTTGGCTACATAATTCGGCATCTCAAAGCGTTGTGCGAATGGCCCAGCCTCCCATATCGTTGGATCCGAAAGATCGCCAGCGCGTATTATTTCATATGCAATGAGTGTTGGCCATATAGGACATTTACGATCTGCGTCGAGGTGCATTAAGGCATCAAACATACCTTAAACATACGTGCGGACTTCTTCTCTAACGGTCATGAGAGAACCTGCTGCCAAAGCATAGAAGAATGTATGCTAATTTAGAATGCGTCCGCGACACCGGTACCGTAATACTACACGATTAGCCACTACCGTATAACGACGACGACGACGACGCGCCCGTGATATCAAAGCGGCGCGGGCCCGTAAGAAAGTGTATCTGGGAGTGAAACTAAGCCAACGCCGCTGCGGCTCGAGCAAATCTGCGAAATTTTCATTTCTTTACCTTGGCACTTGAGGCATTTAACCGGCTCACAAGCCCGCTTGTGCCGGAATGGCTGAACGATTGCTCATTTCCGTGGTGTCTATTGGAGATCGCCTTATAAAGAGTATAATCCTGCAACATTGGAAGCGGGAGATTTTGAATCTTTATTGGCTTACCGTCAAATCCTTTCATCATCTCAATTTCTACTGTTGAAGATGGTACGGAAAACTTCACACGGTCCGCCGTCCGCTCCACCGATATCTTCGCCTTCTCCTTAGAGAGAATGGTGGTGCTCGCGGAGAGGCCCATGGTTTCATCCATTTTCAACAAGTCAACAACCGCATCCATTTGTTGATCATTGACCGTCTCGTCAAAATAAAATTTCGCCCATTCTCCGCCTCTCCGAGTTATAACTACGTCAAGTCCGTCCAGATTGGTTCCATCGTAGTGACCCTTACTGATTTCAAGAAGACGACTTCCTTCACAGAAACCTAGAGTGGGACCAGATCCGAGAGAGCAATTACACATCACATCACAACTACAACTTCCTGTGAACCTCGCATCGACCGCCCAATCCGTTTCGGCATGACTAATCCCGTCGCTAAGTGCAGTGATCGGAACGAGTGCGATTGCAACTAAAAAATATCGAAATTGCTTCATTGTGAACCTCCATCAATTGGTTGTCGAGAGTATCGTGTCGCTTGAAGTTGTAACATTAGCCTATATTGCGACCCACGCATCTGCATCGAAGCCTGAGATTCATGACGCGGGCACCCTAGCGTAAATTGGGATGTGGCCATACTCCTCGAATCCGAGTCGCGTATATAAACCTTTTCCCATCGTGGACGCCTGTAGAATAGCGGTCTCGTAACCGTCTGCATGAGCTTCTCGCAACGGTGCGGCGGTAACAAGGGTACCTATCCCAAATCCACGATGTTCTGGTATGGTTGCTATGCAATACACACCGACGATCCCATTCCGCGTGATGGTTACAGCTGTCGCTACCGGTTTTTCTTCGCAAAAAGCAACAAAGTAACGATACTTCACCCCCTCTTCTGTGATCGATCCGACCACCGCTGGCCCAAAACGCTCTACGAAAGGACGCGGAAGTTCATATCCCTCGGTCATAGCGTGAACCCACAGTTCGTTTTGTTCGGGCCCAACCTCCTCTACCGAGTACTTCTCATTCGTCCTCTCAGCATTCAATGCACCCAGATCGATAGCCATCGCGGGCATCACTTCGGCCAGGTAAAAACCATGGTCGCCAAGCAGTTTCTCTACCTCGAGACCGAGGGTTCCCAGACAAACGATCGCGCTAGGGAAATGGTCCGAACAAAGGGGCTCTATAGCATTACGTAGTAATTCGGAATCTCGGAGCTCACGAGTTATCATGAGATTTGCGAACGGATGCCCCAAGCCTGTCTGAACCCGAAAGAAACTCTCCGTCGACACAACATCCGGTCCCTGTAGGTACATCCGGAACGTCCTGTCGAAATCACCGACTATAAGTTCGAACAGTTGGTCTCCCAAATCAGCGATTCTTGGAAATGACATCAGAAAGGCTCCCGGTCCGATAAGATTCCAATGACTTTTCTGTCATTCTTTGAATGTCATATCAGCCCACGTACCGTCATGATCGCCTGAACCAAATAACTGTAATTGACCACCAAAAGGTTTTCTGCCGCCATCAGGATCGGTGTGCACAATCATCAAACCTACCGTGTCGCCGGGTTTCGGTTTTTTCATCCAATGCTGTCCGAAGGGAACAAAGGCCTCGATCGCGTAACCCGCATCACGACTACCATTGCGCTTCACTTGATATTGCCACCGCCAGTGGCCCGGCTCTTCCAGCCAACTTGGACTCATGCGCCAGCCTCGTTGCCCTCCACGCCAAACCTCGGTTATCTCGGGAGCGGACGAATCACCATGTCGCCACCAGGTACTGTTGGCCGGATACGTGTCATCTGCAACAAACGAGAATACGTGATCCCCAACTGAAGTCATCGCTCCATCACCATCGTGTGGCACGTCAATAAACCAGGAGCACCCATCCTTCAGATACCAGCCCCACGGGGTATCTACTTCCGCTATAACGTCATGGACATTGTCTGTTGCCTGAACTGCCAGATAGATGCCGGAATCATCCCAGGCGATAAAGTATTCACCCGTGATATCCGCGCGTGTGTTTGCTGTTCCTGGTGGCTCATCGCCTGAATCGAAGATGTCCATGGGCCACGGGTTTTCGACGAACCAAGCTTGTTTCTTCATTCGGGTGAGGTCCCACAATCCACTCGACCAAGCTTGAGACGCCAGATCCGATAGATCACCATCAATGACGATCGGCTTTTTTAGTTTTGGCACCTCGATAGTAGTACCATCATGTGCATCAGCAGGTAACGAAAAAACCAGAAGGTGCACTGCAGTGAATGAAAACAGTGTTATGAGTCTTATTGCCTTATTGTCAAATTGAATTTTTTTCAAGCGAGACCTCCTACCAAAGGTTTGAGAGAAATCGGTAAGCACCCCGTGTAGCATGCGGAGTGTAGCGGATAAGCGAAAACAAATAGGTGAGAGCAGAGCAAGGCCGCTCTCATTGGGTTATCGTGAAACTATAAGATGCCCTGATCGTTCCGCGACGCTATGGCGAGCCCAGAGCTCCGAACTCGCTTAAGATTACCAGCATATCAAAATAGTTTCGAATCTCGGCCACCTGACCATTCTCGATCCTCTGGAGTTGCACGCCAGGATTACTCATTGATTTACCAGACGCAGGGATCTCACCCATTGGTGTTTTCAACGGACCAGACTGCGTGCCTGACCACACAACCTCGACCACGACCCAATCACCACTGACATACGTGTCTCCAATCGTTCCTGAGCAATTGGACATCAGTGCTTTCCACTCGTGGCACATCGATTCGAAAGCCTCGTATCCAGTAGTCGTCTTTCCAGTCGGTTTCTCTATATATACAATATTTTCTGCGTGTATTTTTCTTGCGGCCGACCAATCTGCATCGCTGAAGGATCTGATCGCCTCGTGTGAAATCTCAATCAACTTTTGATCTGACATTTTTTTCTCCTATCGATTTATCGCAGGATCGCGCGGGCATCTACTCCGCCAAATCCGCTATGGATGTAGTTGTTTATGAGTGTGGAAATAGCCTGACTACTCAGCGCAAAAGCATAGACTATCGTCTAAGATGGAATGGGCCGTTGTCAGTGCGCTTCCCGTCAATTGGATTCGAATTAGCCCGGCACTTAAAACGGAAAGGACGGCTGAGTACGCAGCACGAGCGTGCTGGCTAATCGCGAGAAAATTAAGTTTGGTGGGGCACCACAGAAAACCTCCTGCCAAAGGTTATTGGAATAGACCGAAAGACTCTTCAATCCGTAATTAGTTTATTCTACCAAATGCACCAGCTACGCGCAAATCGAACATACTGCGAACGTGCATACAGCCGGCTTGCTGTCGAAATCATCCTTTCAATCCGTGCAGATTATATCCCATCAAACCTGGATATCATATCGCTTACCTATCAGGCCTATATACCTTACAGGGGTCGTAGCCTGCTTGTTTCGCATGCCCGTGGCCAACTACTTGCTTTGTATTTTTTTGTAACAACATGTGGCGGTACGATAGTTCTTGCCGCTGAGCCTGATGTATACGACGATTGCAACGGCTTCAATGACACCCTTGGTGGTCCAAGCATCACAGCTGGCTTTACTACTTCCCGAAGCCGATTCTACCTACGGCCAGACACCGAAATCCGCCGTAGCCGCAAGGCGGCTCTCCAGGTTGTCCTCTAAATCCGGATAAAAATCGTACCCCGTAAGCGCCTCGACTTCGTCGACCGCCATGCCATACTGGCGTAGCGGTACTTTGCTGGCTCGATTAGGTAGTACGAAACCGATCGCCTTATGATCCGGTTCGCAATAGTCTAAGATGATCTTAAAAAAATACTCGGGTACCGAAATTTTTTTGGGACCGATGGCGGCCAGTCTTTCCGCCAAAACAGGCCCGGTACGACATGGAGCACCTCTTCACTACTACCCCACTTTCATACATATGCTCCCAGTTTTTTCCAGATCCCACGATTGGAAGCCGGCCGCTGAGGACTCATATTACTCATGAGCAAGGATTCGGAAATGGCCTGACCATTTCATTAACGCCGCTGGCGCTAAGTGCCCACGATCGAATCCGGATCGTCGATAGTCTGCGAGGGATAATATCTGGCCATTCGGGTGAAGCGCCAGATCGGGTCGAATCAAGTTTTAGCTACGCTCTGGCAAGCGATGATACAATACGGCATTCCCCAGCATATCCGGAGAGATAACGGTACCGAGTTTATTCTCGGTAAAATTCAACGACGACTCCACGAAAATCAGATCGAAACACTCTACATCGAGCCGATCAGTCCCTGGCAAAACGGCTATATCGAGAATTTCCACAGCCGTTTCCGCGATGAATGTCTGAATCGAGAATGGTTTTTGAATCTACGCGAAGCCCAGGTCGTCGTTGAGGATTGGAGGTTGCATTACAACACAGAAAGATCCCATAGTCGACTCGGCTATCTCAGTCCATAGGACTATATAAGACACCAAATAGTCTCACCGTAAGTGGGCCAAAAAGGGCTATCCGGTAAGTGGAAAAGCGGGTGGGTAACCGATCGAGAGATAAACTTGGATTCGAGAGCGCCAATGATCTCTCAAAACCGAAAGACTAGTTCTCCCCTATATGTGCCCTTCGGATATGTGAATCGTCAAATTCCCGTTATATTGGCGGTCTCCATCTAACCTCATCATCTATTAGCACATACCTCCCACCGACATTCTTATCCAATAGACGATTCTCACGAATGCCAAATTCGACCACGACCTCTGCAAAAAAAACTTCGCTAGCCCTAACTTGGCCCTTGTTTATTATTTCTTGATGCTCACTTGTAGTCTTGCTAATGTCTTCGGGGAGTGCATTAAGGCGGGCCGCAGCCCTTACTCCCTCTTGAAGAGCTTTTGCAAAAGCTTCACGTTTGTCGGATGGAACGATTTGAAAAGCACGATCAATCTGCCTTTTATCAAATTTGTTTATACCCATCCATTTCATACATTTTGCGACAATTTTTTTAGTATTGGCAAGTTCTTGCCGCAACTTTACTAAGTCCGCAAGGTCCTGAGGCGATGGACGACATCCTACCCGTGTCGGCTCCATACCTGGTGACCCAAGCGCTTTTGCTTGAATAAATAGCGACGCATATATCTCACCGCCAACAATACTACCGACGCGTCCATTTCCAGGAGTTACAGTAACCGTCGCTCCTGAACTGATTCGAGCATTGACTAAGCTATGGGAGATGCTAACGTCACCTTGCGCAACCACTCTAGCGTTATGCACGAGCCTAGCTGAGACGTTTCCACCAGAAATGATTCGTGTTTTTTCTCCAACGATACTTTTATTGACTTGCACATCCCCTTCTGCGCGTATTGTGACTCCGTTTTCTACTCCTCCTGCAATTTCTACGCTTCCACCACACGTGACATTAAATCCGAACTGCACAGATCCGCCGATCTTAACATCTCCTTTCGTGGAGACATGCCCTACACTGAGATCAACATCCCCAGCAATAATTACAACGGGCAAAACTTCGAGTGTTTCGCCTGTATATCTCACCGATCCCATTATTTTCGAATAAAAATAACAATGTTGACCTTCGATCAGTTTGCCTGATGAATTCGAATCGTCTTGGGCACTTGATGGCGACTCTTCCTCTACTTCGAACTTTTCATCTTTAAGCTTGACTTGAACACCAGAACCGACGGTGAACTGAACAGTAACGCCATCCGAAGCTGGCAACTCTTCTCCATAAATCGTAGTGCCCCCAACACCCTTAGTCGCAGGCATAAATTCGCCCACCAAATCGCCCTGTACGACTGGGATGTACTCATTTCTGTTCCGGTAGTCTATAGACCCATTCTTCGCCTGCTCCTTGCTGTCCTCAGTTCCAACGCGAGGAATGAACTCTGCGTTTTTACCTACGACTCGCCTGAGCCCACGAGCAATAACAATAGCCGCACGCTTTGACCCGCCTCCATCGCCGCACAATTTTTCTACAGCACTTTCAACGATACCAAAAGAAATGTTCTCCTCTTGAAGAAGCTCCATCAAATTAGACGTAGTAATAATTGTGTTTGAACTGGATTGAGGAAAATACAAAAACCTGGCTCCACATCTGTCCTCGTCGATCCAGAGAGGTGACAAAATCAGTAGCCTGTTGTCGACAAGACAGACATAACCTAAGCGTTCGGCTGTATAAATATCGTCCTCAAGTTGAACACCGTTACCGGCAATCGGCCGATTTGCAAGTTTCCCGGCATTTACGATTTCCTGACCAAATACATTCAGACCGGGCTTACCGCTTTGTGGTGTTACCACCGTTGCTATTTTTGTTCCTGGCGAAACTAAAATGGGAGAGTCCTTGATTCTAAGGGGCGCCTTTATATCATCCCCATCCATGGCATTAAACAAGGCCGTTCCATCTATAGGTGTTTTGTTCTCTTCTTCTTCTTGAACGTGATACACGACGTAGCCATCTGCTGCCTTTGCTGGCATCGTTGCTTGCGCAACTATTATCTTGCCGTCCCAGATAGCTCTCTTCTGAGCTGTTGCAATAGCCTCACTGATCGCGCTATCTTCCCAACCATGCGTGGCTCCGTAGTTCGACTTTATGACTTCCTTTAGTTCCGCAACAGACGGAGGTTGATTTACATCGCCGAGTTGGAGAGATTCTAGCAACGCATTTTGACCATCCGCAGAGATCCTGATCCCGATTGTAGAATAACCGTCACCAAATTCCTTCGGTTTCCCATCGTCGACATTTTCTTGCTCATCCAAAAATACATCCTGGCCCAATTCGTCCAGTTTGTCTACATCAAAGCCCATATCGGATATGACAGTTTCAACCTGGGTGCTATTTACTAAGTCACCAAGATTTCCGTAGAGTCGGTTTTCATCGGAATTTTCATCGGAATTTTCATCTTGCGCAACTTCGTTTTTAGCTTGCGGTCCACTATTTTCGGAAGCGTCCATCCATTCCAGGACTTGGCCAATATCGAAACTCGAAGCGTCACCATCCTTATCGGTAATGTCAGATTCTTCGGCCACTTTTCTCATTTCCTCCTATAATCTGGCATCAGTCCAGACAAATTATCTGGGAGTATATACCCACACTACTTTCTCAGTAGTGAAAGGCTCATTGCGTACAGTATTACAAGTAGCGGTCGCGCCGGTTTGTTTCGCACTATATTCGCAGCGCTTATCTTTTCGATCGTGTGACTACTGGCTAAATATTGGTATTGTAATCGAACCTCCAGCGCCTTGTGCCTACGCTGTAATCAGAGTGAGCCCTTGGAATTTGCGACTACAGCGGCTATGACCATGATTCCTTCATTATGCCTGAAAACTCGCAAACGGACCCGGTCCAGCGCCCCCTGAGCCCTGGTTCTAATGGCATCGACCGAATCTGTGTAGCAATACTTTGCGAGTCACCAGTGTAGGGTCTCGTCTCAGTGAAGATGTTATGCTCTCGCAAAAGCGAATCGACTCTGTCGTCACTATCGGGACTATAAAGGGTACGGATATTGTCTCCCTTTACTATGTCGATTTTTCTTCACCGGACAATACCTCCGAGTTTTGTAATTGTCTCAACCTGCGTCCAGCAAATCTTTGGAATAACGACAGGATCAAGACCGGGGCGCACGCTACCGGTTTCCATCGCCAAACGGAAGCCAATATTGCTACGTTGTTACGACTCGACACTTCGGAAGTGCCTGTTCGGTGATTGGTGCACAGCACGTCCCGAGTCTCATTGAAACTACCCCCACGGATCACTTGTTCCTGTCCGCCCTTAAGGTCCTTCGTATTGGACGACAGAAAGTCCTTGAGACATTCCGTTAATATTGATAATCACACCATTTATAGACACATAGCTATTTCCCGCAATGTCTCATAGGGCGTAGAAACGGCGACCGTCTGTCCAGTCGTTCAACTGAATGGTGGTGCCAGTCTGGTTCTTGGCACTGCAGCGCCCTTTTTCACGAAAGCTTACGGTTCAGACATAGGGCCTCTCGTCTGTGCCCCAAGCCGCCATTTCCCACTCGGACTCAGATGGTAGCCGTGCGCCACACCACTCAGCGTAGTCGCTTGCGCCCAGCCACGAGACATTGACTACCGAATGTTTTCTAGTTCCATTGGAAAACGTCCCGAGTTGTCAATAGATCAGCGTTGGTTTTCCCGTGCAATGAACAAATTCTCATTATTCCACGTTGGTCATTAGCATCCTGCCTTGATGAGTAAACTGATTGTTGGACCGCGTGCGTTGCTCGGGCTGCTTTCTTCCCGATATCCCATAGAAAAGCGGAAGGCGGAGATCTTTACAATTCACCGCTCATTGAACTCAGTTAACACATCCAGGCGCCTCGATTCCAAGTCCTCCCTCTACTGCTTGATTCTCGTCAACCAACTCCATAGCCACTCGAGTTCATCTGTGGTCACCGAGAGACGGATCTGCGTTTATTCCCGGCGCAACTCGGTGTTTTCAAAATGCTCCATTGACGTCGCCCAATACAAATCTAAATTCAATAATAACAATAACAAATTCACTAAAAATTATTTAGTGAATATCGAGTATATCCAGCGGTCCATTGCCGTTATTCGCGGTTGCGTCTGCCTCGACTTTATAAAACACCGATTAAATAAATTTTCAGCGCGCTCAACCATAGTCGTGCCAGCATCAACTTGAAGCGTAACGCACTAATGGCCTGTAGCTACGTCAATGGCCTCGCTTTCAATATTCTCCTCTTGATGAATAAGGCGATTCTCAACTTCATCGGCGGTTAGATTTCCAAGTGAAGCCGCCATATTCACAGCCGCCTTGGTCCGCGCTCGCTCTTCCTCGATTTCTCCTTTGAGGTCGGCCATTCGAGAATTGTCATTCTGTAATTTGGTGGCCATCACGCTAATAACGTTTCGGTACAACAATGAACGAACTCCATCATCTTCGGCCAATATATGATCAAATCGCTTTTTAGGCAGCACAAAAATGTTACTTGGGGTGTTGACCTCAACCGTAGCGGATCGCGGCTCTCCTGTGATTACACCCATCTCGCAGATAGTCGTTACTGGTAATATCGATGCGACACGAACACCTTCGTGGTTTAGTATTGAAACGCCGCCAGTTAGGAGAATATACATCTCATCACTCGGCGATTTGTCCAAACAAAGTGTGTGCCCTTCAGAAAAGGTTTCGTGATTACATATGGAAAGAATTTTCGCCGTGTTGCCTGGTGATAAACCTTGGAACAGTGGAATCTTTCGAAGGACCTGCACCAAAACCTTGCTCGTCTTGGAATTCATGGGCGCTACTCCTCAAATCAAACTAAATTGGTGCATCAATCTGACCTTTTCGTATATACCTATCTCAAGATAGGTGAAAACCAAACTTGTGCTAACCAAAAATAACAAACTTAGTGCGAAAATGTTTCTCGTCTCGCAGGCGGGACTAAGTATTTTTTCCATGTAGTAAGAGTCACAAAACCTAAAACATGTTGCGTTTTCTAGTTTCGATTTGGAACGGTTATTCTAAATCGTAACGAGATCTGCAAGCGCATAGAGAGAGCAACACGTCCGTCGAGTTTGCGCATTATGTAGGCAAGGAAAAGCCAGACTGCTCACCATAACGCGACGGTGCCTTCACAAGCTTTGCGTAAGTCTTTAAGGTTATTAATTTCTTCAAATCTCCTTGGGGCTATCGACCGTTTAGCTAAAACTTGCACATTGATAATTTATTGGTTTTTGTAGGACATTATCAGAGATATAAATCACATAAATTCCCATACGGTATGGGGATTACGTTAATCACTCTATTGGTCGTGCCCCCAAAACCATGTTTGCCGAAAGTATTGTTTGACATTGGACGATCCCGATCAGCTTCGCACCTTTAAACCTCCTGAGAAACGATAGGTAACTTCTTTTCTCTCCTAAGCCTATAAAAAACATTGCCTATTAATAGTTCAGAATATAATATCAGAAGGGCCTAGATGACATTATCAATACAAATTATGATATAATAAGCATCAATCGAACTATATTAGATTGCCAACCCCATATGACACTGAGCGCGACCTAATAAATGGCCAAGTTAGAGTGTATAAAATTTCTATTTACTCAGGTGGCGCAATTTGGTATACTGAATATGTTCAACTATCCGGATACAGCTCACAGCAAAATAAATGCCAAGGAGAACACAGCCTCTGGCATTGATTGCGCGCCACCGATTTCCATCGGACCATCTCGTGCATTAAATATTCAGAAAGAAAAAATGCTGAAAATCGGCGACAAGGCACCAGATTTTACCCACCTGGACCAACATGGGGAAAAAGTATCCTTATCTGATTACGCGGGTAAAAAAGTGTTGGTTTGGTTTTTCCCGAAGGCAAACACGCCTGGCTGTACGGCTGAGGGCTGTGATCTGCGTGATCACTATGATGTCCTCCAGTCTAAGGACTTGGAGATCATCGGCATCAGCAAAGACTCGGTCAAAAAACAAAAGAATTTTGCTACAAAATATGAGTTCCCCTATCCCATGCTTTCGGATGAAGAGGGCTCTACAATAAACGCTTTTGGCTGTTGGGGGACCAAGAAATTTATGGGCCGCGAATTTGATGGAATTTTGCGTAAATCTTTCCTTATCAGCAAAGAGGGAACCATCGAACGCATTTACGATAAGGTGAAGACTAAAACTCACGGTGCCGATGTTTTGGCCGATCTGTAGCCGATAGACGAGAAGACCTGCTCTCCAACAACCTGGCCCCATGCCAAAGTGCTTTCGAATTTATTGTCGGGCATCATTCTAGTATGTATTAGTAGAGCACCCAGAGACACCATTTCGAAGGCTTTGAATACAGACGCCCCCCTACCAGCATTTGTACCCGATCCCCCTTTAAAAGGACCAACAATTTCATTTGTGATCCAGCCGCCGTAGAATTGACCGATTTGTGCCGTAACGGACTCTCCGCCGTCAAAGCAACTTGCTTTTCCGGGATAGAGCGGATACTACCCAGCAATTCTTTCGAATCGTTCGGCCGGTTTTTCTTAGAGCCAGGTGACTTTTTGGCCCTTATAGACGAAGAAACACGCCTTACCCTTCCATTCGCACCACGCATGTCCTTCGTCCTGATCAAGTTCAACGAGAATATCGCTGTGGTGTAGGTAAAAACTCGGCGGACTCGCTGTTTCCAACATCCGGATAACTCCGTCTCGAGTTTGCCAACAACATACGATCTATCGCACAGACCCGCACTTCTCGTATATCGTCCACTAGTACTTGAGGCTTAGGATAATCCCATACCGATTCTTCATTATCTTTAGGCTCTATGGTAAATTCTGATCGCTCAGAGCCTTTGTATTTCCAAATTGTATGGCCTAGAGTAAGGCCGATTCCGACCAACACAATCACGGTAGTATGTCATTACCGCTCTCGCCTTAGGTTGACAGCCGCCTGCGCTCCTGTCAACCGCATCAAAGTTCCTATGTACGATGTGTGTCCAAGTGCGACCGTAAGCGCCCAAGCGTAGAATGAGCGTAATGAAGAATTCCTAGCTTTGAAGATTTGAACAGGTTCAAGTTGAAACTGATCTGTCAGACGGATTCTACATACTACGTTAGATTGATGAACATAGGCGTCGGTTCCAACTCAAGAGATTCGATTTCAACGGGAACCACAGACCGCTAAACCGGGTCTACGGCATCAAACCAACCCACTGCTAAATCATTCGATCTGTCGACCTCCACCGGGTTCTTCCTGTCCGCTAAGTGAGCTGCAATTTGGTCTTTGCTAGATCATGTGTCTTTTTTCAGCAATGTGCACCCTCTCGCTTGGCTTAGATTGAGTCAGTATCAGTATTTCGGCATGAGCAATACATATGTTGATAAAGATCAGTGTTGCAATGCTTTAATATGACCCCAGGAATATGCCTCAATCGCACTGCTCGCCTCGGAACGGGCGAACACTAGCCTCTCGCGTTCGCTGTGCATCAAACTCATTTGTTCTCGGTCGAGATTGAAAACAAAGGTCTTTTGTTCCAATCCAAACTCTGCTGGCTTATCGACTAACATTTCAAACATCATAACCATTTGGTTAATAGCCAGCGTTTTAATCTCGTCTAAGGATGCTGACTCCGGCATATCCATGCGATCGCCTTCACTATCCCACCATAAATTCGATAGAATCATGAGGTAGAACTCTTCTTCGCCGACAGCTTGTTGGTTATACTTTTCGGATTGACGAACCATCGTTTCAAATTGAAAATCAAGCATAAGGGCGTAGTACTCCATCAACGAAAAATCATTAAATTCGTAGATAGCTTCTTCGCGTATCAGCGTGACCTCATCTTCTGACGCTTCCCACCTTCCCTTTATCGTTGTCGACGACACCATGGTTTCACCAAAAATTTCCGTCATCCATTCTACCCATTCCCCCTCCTCATTTTGGTACGATTCGTATACTCGCTCGTATTCTGCTTGGTCGATGACCTGATTGCTATCCGTATCACTAAATTCCTGCAACAAGTCGTCCCACGATGGAGGGAGATCCTCTTCGCCTCGCTCTCGAGCCGCTTCAAAGTCCTCCTCGTCTAAAACACCATTGTCATTAGTGTCAACTTCAGCAATAAATTCGTCCCAAATCTGAAAATCCTCAGAATCTTCCTCATCTTCATTTTCTTCGGAAATAAAGGAGCTCGTTTCCGTGATTAACAATTGGAAGATCCCATCGGGGTAAAATGTTAATAGGTAATGCTGCTCCGAGCCACCGAATGATTCGGATTGTAAGGTCCATTCTCCATTTACAGGGTGCGTTTCGTTGTCCGCCGAAGCGATTGCCCCGCATGGTAGAAACAACAACGGGATCCACTGGTAAAAAGAAAACTTGCAAATCTGTGATAAGATAGAGCTGTATTTTTTCACTAATAACCTCCTGCCAAAGGCTTGAAAAAGTGATTTATATGTGAGTCTGCATTCTCGGTCGAGGATCTTAAATCGATCGTAACTACTATTTTATTACTGATTTTGCAGTGGATAGACTAGGGCAATGTTCGAGTGATTTCAAGTTGCTCCTGATTAGATTAACGTAAAAATCGGTTTATATCAATAACATCGATCATCAGCAGACTGAATTGCCCCATCCCCTCACGCCAATGCCGACAAAAAAAGGCCCTAGCGCGATAGATCAGCGGTTTCTCCCCAGTAACCGCTAACCAACGACACGCGCCAGAGCCAAAACGCAATATACTAAACTAAAAGCACGAATGCGAATAAAGCTCTGTCAAGGGGCAAAAGGTATGGGCATCCGTTCACCGTGCCAGGGAAAAGCATAACTCGGCGTATTGCGGAAGCGCTGCAATCCCGCCTCAACGCGCAGCGAAGTGGACGGTGGCAGTTCGACTGAGAAATACTTCCCGTCGGCGGCCACAACACATTCTCGACCTTCGCCTTCTTCGCGATATTTCAACCGGGTAAACTGGTGTTCGCCAAAAGCACCGGCCTGCACGATAAGCCTACGCGTTTCATTGCGGTTGGTATTTACCAACTGCAGCCCCACCACATCCGGGCCCAATTCGTCGACTAGTGCCGCGACTTCCAAAGGCAATCCGGGGCGATGCCGATCTGCATCGTAATAGCGTACGGTAGCGCGCAGTAGTCCACCATTATAAACCGATTGCGGTGCTCCGAGCACCAGTTGTGTCAGCCCCTTGGTCAATACGGGATGATTCGGCAGCATGTTGGTCTTTATCATGTCGAGCTGACTGCGTTCATCTACGCGCATGGCTTCATACGTTTCCAGCGCAGATTGATATTCCGCGCGCAGAATCTGCTGTGGCCAATCTGGATTCTTGCCGTCGTAGTATTGAAAACGAGCAAACTCGGTAGAGCCCCAATTCTTCTCTCCCATCGCCGAACCGACCTCGTTCCAATCGCGTTCCACGTCCCCGTCGCGCACTTGGGTGATTAATTCGTAATCCGCCCCGGCCATCGAAGCGTGGTACAGATGCATGATGTCCTGGCCGCGCAGTGGAGTCGGCTCCAGCCAATAGCCACGCATTTCGATGCCATCGCTCGTATGCAATCCCGGTGCGGGATTCCAATCCCACCCGTCTGGCCCATAGCGAACCGGCACCAGCAATTGTCCGTCTTCGCGCTTGCGTCCATTGTCCACCTGAAGCTTGACCTGCGAACGCAGAAAATCGAGATAGCCGCTATCGCCCGTTAGTAATTGCGCACATTCAACCGCGATATTGATGCCGTGGTACATGATATTGTAGCCCTGGTAGTGGTTCCAGCCATACTGACCACCCCACCACGCGCCTTCGCGCCCACCACCGATCACGCCCTCGGCATCGACATTGTCGGGACATATACCGCCATTTTGCTCAGTGCGCTCCATCCAGGCTTCGGTATAATCGAGGACCCACCGTTTGTACTTGTCGTCGCCCGTATATAGAAAAGCATTGGTCACCAACGCCGTGGCTGCCAAATTATTCGGCGTATCGCACTGTAAAACGAGCCGGTCGAAGAGCTCGACGATTTGCTTTCTGCGGGCCGGCTTTTCAAACCACCGGGTCTCGAGATTTTTGACTACGGGATAGAGACTAGCGCGGACGCCGTAATAATTGGCCTGCCCGCCGAGTCCCCGACCGGCCAACAGCATGGTATTAGCGAATTCGGCGTCGGCGTGTAACTTCGGCCCCTGGCTCGAATGAAAGGGTGAGCGCAAGATGCGGTGCTGCGGGTCCCAGTTCGGGGCATCAGGGTCCTCGCCAATAAACATAGCCGCGAAACGCCGCGATCGCCGGACATTTTCTGAAACCGTCGGATCGGCTACCCCGAAGTCATACAGCGCCATATTACCCTCGCTCAGATGGTGCCATTCCATCGCCTGGTCGAGATTCCAAAACTCGTTGCGAATCGAAGGACGGAAAACCTTTTTATGCTCGTTGTGGACAGGCCGGTGGTTAAAGCTGTCATCGCTGATCCTCGTCACCGCATTCCAGTTGCGGAAATGCAAGTCGAGCAAATCGTCCGCCGCCCCAATCGAATAAAAGAGGGCAAAGTTGTACATCTGCTCATACA
>JACLAC010001607.1_pt1 | contig 18428 bp, 6 predicted proteins | sample 8027881 | NCBI WGS metagenome assembly JACLAC01 (sample SAMN15725517, study PRJNA655200) | protist metagenome | isolation source: fluorescence activated cell sorting (FACS) single amplified genomes of... | place: Spain: Blaines Bay Microbial Observatory, Mediterranean Sea | collected 2016-01-19 | reverse complement strand
ATATTAAAAATTTTACTGATTAATACATTCACCTGCACCAATTTGTAGTGCATATTTTTCGACAATTTGTTTATGTAAATCTCTGATATTACGATTAAAGTCTCTCATATTACTCTCTTCATAAAGTTCCTCTTCTGTTTTGCCTAATAGGTTAAAACTTTCAGCCAAAAGTGTAACATTATCTTCTAATACATCATCCTCGTCTAATTGTTCGCCATTCATTATTTTTTCAATCGCTTTTCGTAAATGATAGAATAGTACAACTGTAGTTAATAAATTTTGATTGCTATTCCCATGATTGTTGCTATTTTGAGAAATAGAAAGAGAACTATTACTATTATTATTATTATTATTATTACTCATGTTGTCATTGGTATCAGAGTTTATTCGTTTCTGTTTGAATAATGACTCTTCGTATGTTCTATGTGTAGTTTCTAGACTAATTATTCTTTCTTGACATTGCCTTAAAGCTTTTTTGGTTTCAAATAAATCTTTTGTAAGACCAGTTTTTTCTAATTCCAGCTTATTGATGACACTTGGCTTATGCACATTGTCTATATTGTCATGTTCAATTGATGTGATTTCTACAATGTCACTTTCTAGTCGCCTGATTCGTTGTATTGCATTCTTCAATTTTCCTTTTTCTTCACTGTATAACGTTTCCAACCGCTCTTTTTCAAAGACTATCTTACGGTATTCTTCACTTACTTTTTCTGCCTCTGACAATCGACTTTTCAACATTCCAACCATCGTTCTAAATTTTCCTAATTCATGTTGAGCTTGCATTAAAGCATTTTTATAGGTTATGTTGTTATTTTTTTCTTTTTCATATGCACTTTCTGCTACTGTTAACTTTTTGCGCAATGCTACAGATATGGCCACGCGTTTTGCTTGCTCTGCTATATTTTTTTCATACCCACGTATAATTCTCATTGCATTTACATATTTTTCTTCGATTTCCACTAATTTCTCCTCATCAACTTGTGATTTCCGCGCTGCTGTCATAGCCGTTCTGGTATCTGCCCTGGATGTTTGTAGTGCAATCAATGCCTCATCCAATCTTTTTTCTAATTCTGCAGTCTCAGAACTTTTTTTCATCGCCATTGCTCTTAATCGTGTGCACTCCTGCTCTAAACTTGACAAGCGTGTGGATAAAGTGTTCGTAAGAATTTCTTGTTTCTGTGAGGATTGTTCAACTTTATTTTTCAATTGATTGATCTCTGTTTTTGCAACTTCTAGTTGTGCCTTTGCAAGCTTTGCAGCATTATTGTGATCTGATGCTATTTGATCCCGCTCATGGATTTCCTTTTTCAACGATGATATTTTCTTAAATGCTATTTTGACACGCTTTCGAAGCTCACTTGCTTCTTCTTCTATAGGATTAAATGTTTTAACAGCTAAAATAGGTGCATCTACAAGGTGGCTACGAGGCTGAGTTGATTTAAGTCGACGTATTTCTGAGTTTGATTGTGCTAATTCTGCATTTTTTCTAGCAAGTTCCGTTCGAAGTTGTGCTTCCGACGACATTGCATGACTTCTAGCTTCAAGTAATAATAGATTTTTCTCCGTTAATTCATTGCGTAAGCGTGATACATCGTTTTCTTTCATATATGCCTTTGAACTATCACCAATATTATTGTAGGTATTATTAATATTATTATTGTAATTCAAATTATATTCACTCAAATGATCTGACATCTCATGTACACTATCGTGTTCATTCATGCTGTAGCTATCCATCATGATGCGTCTTGTACAAGTCTTCAACAACTATATAAATGATGTTGGTGAACTATAAATGATGATGGTTGATAAATAGGTGCCATGTAATGTATATATATTCTCTCTTGACACTGTAACTTTTGGTTTGAAAATTGAACATATAGATGTATAATATTTGCAATTTTCTTCATCTTCCCTTTCTTCTCTGCTGATTTTTTTGGAAAAAAAGTGGCGCGCGGATTTTACCTTATTATGACGAAATCTAAACAGAGAACAGAGATCTATAGTACCTGGTGGTAGCTCGCTTGGAGCTATCTATAATTACTGTAGCTTATATTATTTATTACTATGGGAATAGCACAATAATGAAAAGAAACTTTAAAACCAGAAAAAGAACCTCTCCACTCTCCACACAGCTGCCAGAGGCTGGGCTGGTAGATCTAAAAAATAGGTGCGTAGTCGTAAACGACAGTGATACACAGTTTATCTGGGTCACTTTTTCATGTCCCTATTTAAAAGTACCCAGCCTCCCAATAAATTTTAGCCTTTCAATGTCCATAAAATAACAAGTATACAAAAAATTAATGTACGATAATGTTCAGCAAAATCCATTCCATAACCAACAACAAATTCATCTGGACAATCGAACCCGACGTAATCAACATCAACATTAGCTGTACGCCTAGCCTTTTTATCAAGTAAACAACACAATTTAAATGACGCTACCTCTTTGCTCTCAAAGTGCTTTTTTACCCATGCCAATGTATTCCCTGTATCAATCAAATCTTCAACTATAAGAACATGTTTCCCTTTTGGATCAACATCAATATCTTTTTTTAAATTTATACTTCCTGAACTTGTAGTCTATATTAATAGGTGTGTATAATATAATTGTTAGTATTTTATCGTATGTAGAATAATTTTTTTTGATTTTATACTTACCCCATGACCATAACTACTTGCAATAATAAAATTTATAGAACTAGGTACTGTCAATTTTCTTACTAAATCTGCAACAAATAAAATAGCACCTTTCAATAAACCTACAATTAGAATTTCTTCACCTTCGTAATCTTTTGATATTTGCGCTGCCATTTCCGTGATTCTTTTTTCAATCATTTCCTCCGTGAATAATATTTTTCCTAAAGTTTCATGGTATTTTTTCGGGATAGCAGCTGAGCCGGTTTCAATTAATGACGTCATATTTACTAGTATTATAAAACAAATTTTTAAAATTATAACTGAAAAAAAAAAAGAAGGGGAGATAGTAGTATAGTATAATATAGAATTGTGCCATTGTCTATCCCATTTTCCTTTCTTGTGTTTTTGTATATATTTTTTATGGTGGTGGATAATCTCTCTAAGCACCTAGAAAGAGTCTGCGTCGTCGCGTCGTTCTTCACTCCACAATTTTATCCAAAAAAAAAAAGTTCATATAAACACCTTATTTTTCCTTTTTAATAATCTATTTAAGGAAGATGCGTTTTCCTGTTTTCATATCGCCGTCGTCGTCCGATGAAGGAAAAGTTGAAGAATGCCGAATGCTGGAATGCCGAATAAATAAATAAATAAATATTTACAAACACAAATCTAATATAAACTGGATAACAAGGAAAAAGTGCATATAATTAATTGTATATATATTATAAAATTAGGAAATAACAGTTATTATTATCATCCATTTTTTAACATAGTTAGATATAATGACAACATTCTATAAAAGTGAACGTCGTATTTTTGTAGCAATAATATTAGCAATAACAGTTAACTTTACTAATTTTTATTATGTCGAATCAGCTGTATTTTGGGATTTACAAAGTGCAAACATTACAGGATATGAGGAAGAATCACTAGTATACACGCTTCAAGGATTGGTCAATAAAATAAATGAGCCACCTGAATTGTTTTATAACACTGGTGAAAAGAATATTGATTTTCCACAATCTGATGGTTTATGGGTTGATTATTTTAAAAAATATCGTAATATCACATTTGACAAGGACCCACCAAAACCAATATTATGTGATTTAATTATAAAATACAAAAATAAGTTAGACGGGGCAGTATTATATAATAGTGATGGCTTCAGTATTTACCTAGCCATGACAATTGCTGGACTTGACAATTTATTACCTATATCTTTAAATTTAATAAAAAGCCATGATTGTCTTAATGAGTTAAAAGTTGTTCAAAAAGTGGAAAATTTTGCTGATAAATTCGATGCTTACCGTTGGGCGATAACTAATTTGTTACCACGAACAAATTCAAAACTTGTATTTAATGCTGATTATTATCACAATGCAGTGCAATCACAAGGCGCTGCAACTATAATGTCTGTTGATTACCCAATACAAAATAAAGCCTTTATAATGAATTTATGCCCACTTTGGAAATGCGACCCTATTGATTGTGGAAAAGGTGGTGGAAGAGTACCAACACCAAAAGAAACAGCGTTGTATGTAGAAATATTAGAATCAAAACCTGAATTAGTTAGTGTGTGGGGTTGGTCTGATCCGGAACATGCATATACAAATATTACAGCTCATGCAGGTGGCGTCGTATTTTGCACTTTTTCGACACCCAACTTATCTTTTTGGAGAGCTATATCAATTTATTTAAATACAAAGCCAATTAATCCCCCAAAACATGATTTGAATCGAAAATTAGATCACGATAAAGTCTACATCATGTTTGAAACAAATGAAGGGGATACGCCGCGTATATTATCTTCCCAATTTACAGGAGCTTGGGTTTCAAATCATCGTGGTAAAATTCCAATGGGGTGGGCTGCAGATCCATATTTAGGGACTATATTTCCAGAACTATGGAATTTTTATTCAAAAAATACAACTGTTAATGATACTTTCATCGATGGCGTTGATGGTGCCGGGTACATATTTCTTCATTCTTTGGGCAATCATGCCAAATCATATGAAACCAGGGCCGGAAAAGTCTTACAAGAAAGTGGTATTACCGTAGTCGATGTTGGAGTAGCCTCAAATAAATGGCCAGCAGCAACACAAAGTGAAATCGAAGAATATGTAAAGAATGCGCATGAAGGGAATGGTGGCGATCATACTAGTCCAGGAATGATATTAAATGCATGTGGTACTGCTTGGAATCAATCCATTAATTTCTGGTTAGGTGATGGAACTCCAGTAATCAATAGTGTATGTGTTGGCCCAAAAAATGATACCAGCAATGGGCATTACCTATATTATTATAGAAATTATTTAAATCAAACAGAACCGAAGAAAGATTTAGCAAGTAGAATTTCATGGGCTTCAAATCATTATAAGAAACCAAGCGAACCTTTGTTTTTACTAATATTCGGAAGTTTAGGAGTTTACGGTGGAAATTCAGATGTATTTACATTTTTGTCAGATGTTATAGATTCATTGGATGAAAATAAATATGAAGTTGTCGGTTCCTGGGAAATGAGTAGACTTGCAAGGGAGCTATATTATCAAAAAAACAACAAATCTGCTGGCCCAACCGATTTTATTAAAAATATTGACAATGCTATTGATGACATAGGAGAGGAATTATATCTAGGGTCTGGTTGTTATTGGGGTAGGCAATATGATTATGTACAAATTGAACTATCCTCATTTGGTAGGAAAAACTCTCAAGTGACAACAATTGGTGGATATATGTACGGTAACTCGACAAATAAAAATGCTTGTTATTATAATAAAAACGATGTATCTGTGTATAGTGAGGAAGGACATGCAGAAGTTGTGAAAATAAATGTACCAAAGCTCAAAATTGCTGATATCTTGAAAAAATATTTTGAATCATTCGTGCAAATAGACACAAAAATTTGGGAACGTGAAGATTATTTTGACCTTGGGCCGGGCTATCGTGCATTAATTGGTATGAAAGGTGGTATGAAAAATAATTTTGTAATGAATTTGATCAAGCAAGTCGATCCACATAATACAACGTTTAAAATTGGAAAAGGTTCTGATTCAGATACATTAGGAAAAAACACTGTATATATTTATGATAGTGATAAATTTGAATTTCATCAGGCAGAATTGTGTTTACAATTTCACAATAATCAAACTGGTACTTATCCAAAGCAATACCATGATATAAAAACTATTTTAACTTCGGATGGTAAATTAAAGAAAACGAATTGTCCGTTACCAGAAATTGTTGGTTGTAAATAAATTTCGTATTATTTTTTTATACGAGTATTTTTTAAATATATACGTATATGATATAAAAAAAATTAAAAATATATCATACTGGTTGTTGGATTTATTATTTTAATTTTATACGAACTTCGTATGATGCTGCACATATTAAAAATAAAAAAAAATAAAAAAATATGATTATGATAGTAGAGTCTATTAAAAGTGGTAATATTTTATATATATTTTAACCACATATTAATACGTATAAGATACAAATTTGAGCGCTCGTACGAGTATCATAAATTAAAAAAATATACGAGTACGAGAAAGCGTTAATTAAAAAAAATGTTTTTTGTCACGATAGTTTTTTTATAGGACGCAAGAAGAAATCTATTTTACTCGTATTTTAAACACTCTCTCCCTGTTTCCTATTTCTCCCTCTTGTATTAAAAATTGTTTTTCTCCCTTTGGCGAAGTATAGAATTGACTGCAGAATGTGTATCCAGGTAAAAATTTACTTTACCAATGATATCAATAGCACCACTCAATTTTAGTTTATTATAGACTTTACTGTTGATCTTGGATATTTTTACTGCAATCTTTTGCTTTTTCACCTGTTTTACTAGTCTCATTAAAACATGTATGGCAGTTGAATCTATCCATGCAACACATGAAAAATCTAAAATAATACTATCAAATTTTTGTATCCCATCATCAATATTTTCAGTGCTATTATCGTGTAAATGTTTATTCACAACACGCTTTAATGTTTCGACATTGCCAAAAAATAATGGTGCTTCAAAACGTAAAATAATCATTTTCTTTAATAAGTGTATTTGAAACATTTTATCATCGATTGCCCTATAATCTGTACTATTTATAGCACGCCCAAGTAGTGCCGTATGTGGAACAGCACTTAAAGTTAAAAACAATATAACAGAAAGACCAACAGAAAGTAATAAGCCATTTGTTATTCCAAGTGTCAACGTCAATATGAATGCCAATGCTAACGATAGAAAATCTTTTTTTGAAAGATTCCAAAGAAATTTAAATTCATCAATATCAACTAAACCAGCAACTGCACAGATAATGATAATTGCAATTACAAATTTTGGTAAATATGCCAATGCTGGTGCAAATACAAATAACAATATTGTACATATTATTGAAGATAATAATAAGCTCATTTGGCTTTTAGCTCCGGCTTTATCACTTATAGCTGATCTACTAAATCCACCACCTGTTACATAGGCGGAGCATAATCCACCAACAATATTTGATAGCCCAAGCGCAAATAATTCGTGATTGTCATTTAAAGTATTTTTCTTATTCTTCTGTTTTGTATAAGATGTGTAGAGTTTCACATTTGCGGAATGCTCAACAAAAATGACCACACTTAACAAAAAACAATTTACAATAGAGCGGAGGTAAACATCAATACCAATACTAGGAATAGCTGGTGTTGCAAACTTTGGATGAAAAGGTCCAATCATAGCAATATTTGAACAGGCATAAAAACCTTCTTCAGTTCCAGTAGTTGCTTTATCACTACAATATGCTATTTCCGAAGTTGAAGCATTAATGTTTGTATCTACATGAGATGGTTTACCGGATGGGCATAAAATTTGGGTAGATAATTTATTTACAATATTTTCACGTTGTTCTTTCGGTAAAGTAATAAAATTGAGATTATCAGCAATATTTTCATTAATTGTAGCAGAGTAAAACCATTTCATATAATGCAAAACAGCCAAACGTTCTTTGCAAGTTTGTATCCCATTTCGTAACTTTTTCCCATTCCATAGTGCAAAAAATGTATAACTAGAAATTGGCCAAGCTTCTGGCGTATTTAAAACAGTCTGTGACATTAAAGACAATTTATCTTTTCCGTTGTTTTCCGTTGCATCAATTGCTGTTTGGACTGAAATTTTGTTTGGGATAATAGGATTATTTCCAACATCAAATATAGAAATACAATGCAATTTTCTATTTTTCACTTCAACATCCCCGGAAACTGCATATCCTATTGAAAATGGTGTTTTATCAACAAAATCTATAACACCCTGATTATAGTTTGCTAAAGTAATGTCATTTCCATCTGTTTCTTTTCTCCCTGCATTCCAATTGACTGTTTTCCCAAAACCTATTGTCTCATGAAAATCAGTATCAAACAATGATAACGCTTCAGTAAATATTGATGTCGTTCCTGACCCATCCTTTCGCACAATCATTTTGATACCAACACTTGGTAATAAATGTGCTAGATTTGGATTTTCTCGTTGTATCGTATCATGGTCCCACCTCGTAATATTGCGGCGAAATATACGTGCAATCGTTTTCGGGCGTAAAACTAATCTTGGAGTCTCTTTGTTTGTAGCCTTGTCAACAGATATTATATCAGGGAAAACGTTTGCAAATGCACATACAGAAGTAGCCATGGTCGGTATTAATATAATATCACCCTTGTTTGTCACATTGTATTTGATAAGCGAGGAATTTGATATTTTGACGTCTGTACCGGCAAAATCAACTTCGTTCTGAAGTATGCTATTAATTCCATCTCCACTACCAGTAGCTTTGTACTCAATGTCTGTAGTTGTACTATGTTGACATTTAAAAGATTGAATTGATTCTTGATATACATGATAAGGCAAAGATGCCCCTCTGCCTAGGGCTTTTGGTAAATTAATGTCTACGCTGTTGCTATTATTATCATTTCCGTTCGTAGTAAAAGGCACAAATTGGCATGCACTTGCACCAAACAAAACACCGACAATCAATAAGATTACAATAGGGTGGCAAATCGAAAAGCAATTGGAGCATATTCTTTGGCTCTTTGTTTGCATATAATTTTTGTTTCCCTTTTTCAAAGGGCTAAACGATGATTGCTGTAGTTGCCCCTCCTCTATTTTATTGTTATCAACAGCTGCAACAGGAATAAATGATGATGATGAAGAAGAAGCTGTTGATTCTACTGATGATGATTTTGACTTCATACGTGGTACTATTTTATTTGCATTTTTACAATATCTCAATGCCATGTAAAACAAAAATCCTATGAGGGAATAAAAGACGATTAACATATTTGTCTCTGGCAATTTTGTAATTATATTTGGCAGCGCACTCTGAATTGTTGTCCCTTTTTTTCCAGATGATATTCCAAATACATGTTTGAGTTGGGAAAGAATAACAACTACAGCTGCCGCAGCTGAGAACCCTTTTAAAACAGGGCGTGACACTAAGGCAGTTGTGATCACACCAATTTGCAAAATTGCCAATAGAATTAAAACAAAACCTGTCAATATAGTCATTCCAAATACGTAAGTTGCCTTATCTTCTGAAGCAGCAGAATCGACTAGTAGTTCATCTACCATTGCGCCTATTAATAACGCGGGAATACTCATTGGACCTACTGCAACTTTTTTCGAAGAACCAAACATACCGTATATTAACGCAGGAAAGATGACGGAATAACAACCATATTCAGGAGCAATTCCAATCAAGCTGCTATAGGCAATGCTTTGAGGTATACCAACCATTGATATAGCTAAAGAAGCATTGAAATCTGCTAATAAGTTTTTTTTGAAATCGTACTCCCAAATCCAGTAGAAAACACTGTTGTAATACACAGCACAACAAGAGTTTACACAAAGTTTGCAAATATCTATAAAAGTAACCCCTTCGTTAAAATTTGCTTCATTTATAACTTCACTAAATTTTCGTTCTTTGGTTGCCTTTTCTGACTGGTTTGTATTTACTACTATGTCGACATCACTACTACTGTTATTATTGGAGAAGGAACTATCAGTACTATGATACCCACGTTCTAAAGTATTAACAATTTCTTTTTTCAATGCGGATAATGGACTATTATTATTATTATTAGTGTTTTTTGTATTTTGCTTAAGTTTTTGTTCATATTTTTTTTCTACATCAGTTTCTGTGTCGCTACTGTCTATCTTTCCACCATCAATTTGCGTTTCCTCAACTTGACTTTCCTCAAAATTAGAGAAAAGCATTTTGTGTGTATTTAACAGTTGTAATAAGCCTTCACTCATTTCAGGATCTAATTGTGAAACTTGAAGCGCGAATATTTTCAGCAAAGAGGCAAATGTATCAACTTTTACTTGCATAATTTCTAAATTTCGAGTCGCAATTTCCAAAAGTTCACTATCATTCATTTTAATATCACCATGTAGCTCTACCATATTACTGTTTGCACTAATTTCCTTGTTTTTTACATCATCGCCACCACCACCATTATTTTTACCATCATCGCCACCATCAGAAGACGATATTGAACTCTTAATTATTAATGGATTAATAATTGGTGCAACTTTATCTGCTATTCCTTCACGCATTTCACTTCTTTCCGCCCCTGTCAACGATAAATCTAACGCACTCATAGCATTCTGTCCCACCCGTATTGCCATTAAAATGTTTTTCGTTGCATTCTTACTTGATTCCTTAATTTTTTTCCTTAAGTTCTTCGATAATATTGTCCGTTGTTCTGCTTCTTCTTTCTCCGTCTTCTCGGCACTAGAGCTATTCATTTTTTGAGTAGCATGATCAACTTTTTCCATAAAATTGACAAGAGTGTTTGTATCATTATTCTTGTCAAATTTCTTCAATATTTTATAAAATCCAGTATAATTTAATTCAACAAATGATATTAAAATGGCACTCAAATGCATTGCATCAACTTGTTGTTTCCTATTTTTTGCAACTCTAGAAGAGGTCATTTGCCTATTAATTTCTTTTGATTTTTGATCTGAAAAAGTAATTGTTTTGACTAGTTCATTATCAAGAATATGAAAAAAGTAACTTGAAAGTGCATCAACAGAAACTGTGTTGATATCCTTACCTGTTTTAACATTTCCATCTTTAACACCATAAAATGTGCTGATAAATGTCCATTTGTCTTCAAACAAACTATCCCGTAATTTATAGTTAACTTCTTCTTTTGTTGCCGTATTTGTTTTATCTTTTTTTTCTTTTGCTGTTGATATGAGAGATATTATTTTTTTTAAAGCATTATATTGTAAATATTTCTTTGCCCATGGTTCATATCGTTCTTCCCGAATCCGGTTTCCAAATTTCATATCGGAGACGATTGTAGATAGACGGAAAGATGAATAATATAATAGATGATAATGGAACTTTTTAAATGGAAATCAAAGAAGTGAGATAATAACTTTGTTCAATAAGTATATGTATGAATTATTAGTTAATATATATATGTATAAATATACCATATTTTTAAACAGTCTTTTAGCACTTTATCCTTAGTAAAATATATAATAAATACACATACTGTAGTAATATTACTGGAGGCTTATTACCTGGATTACTGGATTACTTGCAGGATCAGTGGATCTACTGTATCAAGTAATGAATCCTATTAAATGGATAGGCCTCGCTACACGCCTATACAGGAAGGGGATAAACATCCACATTACTTTAATGTTAATACTATGCCATTTACGAAGACGCATTTCCATAATATATTTCTATAGACGACTACTATTATATATTAATAATTGGATTATACGTGTTTAAAATATGGTATTAACATATAATATTGGTTTACAATCAATTTTATCTCTCTGCTCGGTAAATGTTAAATGAATTCACTCCTGTCATACATTCTATATGGCATATCTTCAATTAATATATCGACGATCTATTACTGCGTTTCCCCATAGTCATTGGATTATCTACGAAACTCATCGTTGTTGCACTTCCCCTACTCGAATTGTTTTGACGAACCGCAAGCTCTTCAGACTCCTTTTCTTCTTCTATTATTGGAAATATTTGTGCTATCCAGTCCCCAATAGATTGATTTGGTCTTCTACCAGCTGGCTCTGCAATATATGATTTGTCTCTATAACCAAATTCAGAAAGATCCACATTTCTTTGTGTAAATTGCAAATCCTTATCTTTTCTAGCTCTTAAATAGGATGTTTGGCTAATATGTACTTTTTCTGGAACACCTTCTGATTCCATAACCTCCGCCATTTCAACGGTTTCTCCCCAAATATCAAAAATAAATTTTTTGCCACCAACCACACCCCCAACGACCGTTCCACTGGCTAATCCTACACGAATACGCAAATCCTTATTCTTAGGACCTTTCCCACGTAGGTTAAAAGCATCATTTAAGTCTCCCATGACACCATGCATCCCAATGCCAAACTTTGTCAATTTAGCAGCATGATTTGCTATTGGAGCTAAAAGTCCACAAGAGGCTACGTAACAATCACCCAGCGTCTTAACTTTATCAACTTCACATCGATCAGCAAGTGCATCGTGTCTGGAAAACATATCATTCAAAATTTCGACTAATTTTTTTGGACGATCTTCTGGATTGTGTGCCAACACATCAGAGGAAGAAAAAACGGTAAAAGATACGATATCAGCAAATAGAACAGTCCCATATGCATCTATAACTATATTTTTATTTTCTTTCAGACCTTTAGTAATAACATCGGGTAAAGGCAACATGGCAAGATTCTTCTGTTGTTCTTGTTCACTTTTATCGCTTAAATTTCTAATTTCCTTTGTCTTTAAGAAACTTTTTCGTGTTGATAAATCAATAGATTTTCCTTGAACCAATGCATGGTAGACGGTTACTATAAATGTAAGCACAAACTCTAAACGATCTTTTATTTCGTATTGTCTATTACCAATACTCAAATTTATAGGGATCGTAAGTATAATCATGAATATACAAATTGCTGTTACGATATAAACAATTCCATGCGTCAACAGGGAATATGTATTAAAACCGTATAAAGCGACCAAAAGCATATGGCCAAACCAATAATGGCATTGAAAAAATTGATAGGCAATCACTATTAGAATCGTTGCCATAACACCCGTAGTTATGATTTGTTCCCCATGAATCATTATACGTTGCCTTACGGCAATATATCCCCCCAGTGCCTTCCCGCCAAAACAACAACTGTTTGCAATCCTGGTTTTTTCTTCTTCAATAAATTTATCACTGATGGGCTGATAATCCACAGCAGTACTCAATTTAAGCCAAACAACTACGAGGGGAATAATTAAAACTATGTTGAGTAAAAGCGCGAAAGATACGTGGCTTTCTAACTTCGGAAAGACCATTGTGTGATTCCTGCTAGACCATGAAAAAAAGACTTTTTCACCTGTAGGCAAGAATCTATTGGGATTCCACCACTCTTCACCTATAAGACCGATTTCTGTAATACGGAAGTTTGTTTTATTTACTTTCGGAACAAATGTATTGACAAACTCTAATACTGTAGCATTCATATGCGCTGTAATGTGATTCGCTTTGCCGTCCTGCCCGATATCAAAACCTTCTCCTTTGTCAGCCCCTCCCCTTTCACCGATTGTAATTTGCCCAGCTTCGCCATATTTACAAGGCGAACGATTGTCATTAAAATAACCATCTTTCACAGGAAAAAGCGGCGTTTCAAGGCAACTTCCCGTTAATATAAACTTCAACAATTGCCAATATATCATAGTACAAAACATAAAAATAGCCCAAAACACTGTTAAAGTGTTTCCAATTTGACTTTTCTTGTGATCTAAGTATTCCCGTTCCCATTCTCTAGAAGTTCCACTGCGTACACATTCATAGCAAGCCGTACAAGGGTTGGAACTGACTAAATTTTTCTTCGCACGCCTAATTTTATCTATCTTTTTCTCCTCTTCTCTTTGTCTTAACATTTCATTCATATCTTTTGCCTCGTCAAATAATTCTTTACAATCCCAGCATGCACGCAATTTTTGTACTTTCCATTGGGAGCAATCCTGGCAAAGGCACATACCACAGTATCGACAATGATGTCGTCTATTCAAAAACGTGAATTGCTTGTTACATTTCTGACAATTTTTATCGTTAGCAACCCAATTGTCTTTTCCAACAGTCAATTGATCCTTATCGGTACTTGAAGCTGTTCCAGCATCGTCTACCAACTTAAGAAGTTTATTGTTTGCAGCACTCATGCGTTGACCTTTCTTTTTCTTATTACTTTTTTTTGCACGAATGTTTTCTTTCTTCATATTCGCTAGTTCGAACGCCGCCTTTTGTTCTTCTGTAATGTTATCGGACATTTCAACTTTCTCTTTTTCAATGAACCAACAGTCCATCTCTCCCTTACCTTTAATTACTTGTGTTTTATAGCGTTTAATATAGAACTTGTCTTCAATCTGATCAGCCGTTTCTTTTGGGCACATTATTTTACCTTTCACTCCATGGCTATACATACGACTAGCCGTATTTGCCGCATCACCCCATAAATCATATGTGTATTTTGTTTTTCCTATAACGCCAGCAACAATCTTTCCGATACACATACCTGTTTTAAAATTTAATTTCTTGTTTTCATTAAAGGTTTTTACGACATTACCTAATGCAAATGCGAAATATGCCATCTTGTATGCATGATTCGGATGCGGCACCGGTAGCCCAGATGCACACATATACGTATCCCCAACTGTTTTGATTTTTTCAATTGTATAGGCTTCGGTTATGAAATCAATGCTTTTGAAAAGTCTGTCCAGTTGTCCGACTACTTCTACAGTCGGCAATTCTTCAAACATTTCATGCACTCCAGTAATTTTTGCAAACAATATCGTAACGTTATCGTAACTTACGCAATAACGACCGGATTGTGTTTTAGCTATTTCCTTAACATCGTTTATGATCGCCAGTGGCAAGACAGATGCGAGTAATTTTTCAGTATTCTTTTTTTGTATTATGTATTTCTTCAAATTTTTTTCTAATTTAGCAGCTTGTTTATCATGTGCTTTCTGTCTGACGGCTTGTTCATTATTCAATTTCCATAACAACAGCGAGTATATCATTGGAACCATGATCGTTCTACCTAAGCTTGCGACTGATCTTTTGTTCGCTTTTGTGGCAAAAGCTATAATTAAGATCATAGCTGTACTAAGATTTTGGAAAGCAACTAACATTAATTTTTGCTCGTATCGTAGTCTTTTTAAACGAAATGTAAACCCTACTAGCCATATCAAAAGTATGCCATTCATAAAATGATACATGCTGTTTGCTACTTCAACTATAGCAAACATCAACATGCCTAATCCAACAAGAAACATTTCAAAGAAGCCGGCAACGTGAATTGTTGTTATCTTGTTTGATTTACGTAATAGGAGAAAAGTAACAATTGCAAAAAATTGTAGTGCAACTGGAATATAGAACCAAAACGTATTATCCACTTGAGCACAGTAGGCCGCCTCAGAGGAAAATTCGCTTCTTGGCCTGAAATATTTCTCGTCGATGTAACATTTCCCATCAAACCGGATAGGCACCATGACGTGGTCTTTTACGACCCCGAATGTTACAATTAGTGAATTCACAAACGGCAACATTAAATATTTTACTTCGTCTATACCTACTTTTTGGGGCAGCTCTACATCTTCTTCTTTCGTTTCATCATCCTCCAAAATCTGTTTTTCTATTTCAGCAGTTGATTGAAATACGTTTATTCGAGCCGGGCCATTTATGTCTGAGCCAACAGGCAGTCTGGTCTTATTTGCCGTCATATTGAACATACTTCCAAAAGCACTTTGCCTGTTGATTTTTTTCTTTCTTCTTTTTGGTGTTTCCGTATTTGTATTTGCATTTCCTCTAACTTTTGCTGGAAGTGATTGTTGACTGCTGTTTTTCTTTGTCTTTTTCCTCCTTTCTCTACCAGGTAGTTCATAACTCGAATTTTCCTTTGGTAGTTTTGAAGCCATGATTAGAAGATTAGAAGGCTTTTAATGTTTCAAAAACGTATCAAATCCTTTGTATATTATGATCCACACACTTTATCACATATGTATCCAACAGGTATATATGTATATATCTATAGTCTATTTATATTGTATTGGATAATATTCATTCATTCTAATTTAGTCACTCCCCCACAGGCACTAATAATACTATACATTCTTTATCTCTTGCTTGCTTTTAGCAAAATTAAAAAAATATAGCAATCCTGGCAATGCTATTTAAAGCTACAGTATCGATAATATCTAACATAACTTTACTAAAATGCCACACAATTTGTTTACAATAATACTATAGTAGTAATCAAAAGAAGGAAAGAAGATACGACAAGTCTAGCATAGCATTACTCTGGACACCAGAGTACCAATATTTCATATGTATAGACATCAAATTTTCTTGGCACTTTACGAATTGAGTGCAAAATGTTCATAGGTTATGGATAAGTTCAAAGACAATGATATGTTTATACATTAATTTTTTGTATACTTGTTATTTTATGGACATTGAAAGGCTAAAATTTATTGGGAGGCTGGGTACTTTTAAATAGGGACATGAAAAAGTGACCCAGATAAACTGTGTATCACTGTCGTTTACGACTACGCACCTATTTTTTAGATCTACCAGCCCAGCCTCTGGCAGCTGTGTGGAGAGTGGAGAGGTTCTTTTTCTGGTTTTAAAGTTTCTTTTCATTATTGTGCTATTCCCATAGTAATAAATAATATAAGCTACAGTAATTATAGATAGCTCCAAGCGAGCTACCACCAGGTACTATAGATCTCTGTTCTCTGTTTAGATTTCGTCATAATAAGGTAAAATCCGCGCGCCACTTTTTTTCCAAAAAAATCAGCAGAGAAGAAAGGGAAGATGAAGAAAATTGCAAATATTATACATCTATATGTTCAATTTTCAAACCAAAAGTTACAGTGTCAAGAGAGAATATATATACATTACATGGCACCTATTTATCAACCATCATCATTTATAGTTCACCAACATCATTTATATAGTTGTTGAAGACTTGTACAAGACGCATCATGATGGATAGCTACAGCATGAATGAACACGATAGTGTACATGAGATGTCAGATCATTTGAGTGAATATAATTTGAATTACAATAATAATATTAATAATACCTACAATAATATTGGTGATAGTTCAAAGGCATATATGAAAGAAAACGATGTATCACGCTTACGCAATGAATTAACGGAGAAAAATCTATTATTACTTGAAGCTAGAAGTCATGCAATGTCGTCGGAAGCACAACTTCGAACGGAACTTGCTAGAAAAAATGCAGAATTAGCACAATCAAACTCAGAAATACGTCGACTTAAATCAACTCAGCCTCGTAGCCACCTTGTAGATGCACCTATTTTAGCTGTTAAAACATTTAATCCTATAGAAGAAGAAGCAAGTGAGCTTCGAAAGCGTGTCAAAATAGCATTTAAGAAAATATCATCGTTGAAAAAGGAAATCCATGAGCGGGATCAAATAGCATCAGATCACAATAATGCTGCAAAGCTTGCAAAGGCACAACTAGAAGTTGCAAAAACAGAGATCAATCAATTGAAAAATAAAGTTGAACAATCCTCACAGAAACAAGAAATTCTTACGAACACTTTATCCACACGCTTGTCAAGTTTAGAGCAGGAGTGCACACGATTAAGAGCAATGGCGATGAAAAAAAGTTCTGAGACTGCAGAATTAGAAAAAAGATTGGATGAGGCATTGATTGCACTACAAACATCCAGGGCAGATACCAGAACGGCTATGACAGCAGCGCGGAAATCACAAGTTGATGAGGAGAAATTAGTGGAAATCGAAGAAAAATATGTAAATGCAATGAGAATTATACGTGGGTATGAAAAAAATATAGCAGAGCAAGCAAAACGCGTGGCCATATCTGTAGCATTGCGCAAAAAGTTAACAGTAGCAGAAAGTGCATATGAAAAAGAAAAAAATAACAACATAACCTATAAAAATGCTTTAATGCAAGCTCAACATGAATTAGGAAAATTTAGAACGATGGTTGGAATGTTGAAAAGTCGATTGTCAGAGGCAGAAAAAGTAAGTGAAGAATACCGTAAGATAGTCTTTGAAAAAGAGCGGTTGGAAACGTTATACAGTGAAGAAAAAGGAAAATTGAAGAATGCAATACAACGAATCAGGCGACTAGAAAGTGACATTGTAGAAATCACATCAATTGAACATGACAATATAGACAATGTGCATAAGCCAAGTGTCATCAATAAGCTGGAATTAGAAAAAACTGGTCTTACAAAAGATTTATTTGAAACCAAAAAAGCTTTAAGGCAATGTCAAGAAAGAATAATTAGTCTAGAAACTACACATAGAACATACGAAGAGTCATTATTCAAACAGAAACGAATAAACTCTGATACCAATGACAACATGAGTAATAATAATAATAATAATAATAGTAATAGTTCTCTTTCTATTTCTCAAAATAGCAACAATCATGGGAATAGCAATCAAAATTTATTAACTACAGTTGTACTATTCTATCATTTACGAAAAGCGATTGAAAAAATAATGAATGGCGAACAATTAGACGAGGATGATGTATTAGAAGATAATGTTACACTTTTGGCTGAAAGTTTTAACCTATTAGGCAAAACAGAAGAGGAACTTTATGAAGAGAGTAATATGAGAGACTTTAATCGTAATATCAGAGATTTACATAAACAAATTGTCGAAAAATATGCACTACAAATTGGTGCAGGTGAATGTATTAATCAGTAAAATTTTTAATAT